>Ga0315268_10000046_pt1 | contig 126250 bp, 110 predicted proteins | sample C1_top_MG_FD_204535 | JGI IMG/M metagenome (GOLD analysis project Ga0315268, IMG submission 204535) | Sediment microbial communities from Yellowstone Lake, YNP, Wyoming, USA - C1_top | ecosystem: Environmental > Aquatic > Freshwater > Lake > Sediment | place: USA: Wyoming | collected 2017-08-01
CCCCTTCCCCAAACCCTTTCTCCTGCTAGGAGATGCAAGAACGCTCTTACAAATCGGAACCTGTAACCAAACAAAACTGTGCCAGCTTAGGGGTTCACCCCACCCGATTGTCACCAAATTGTCACTATAACTGGCGCAAAACAGGCAAAAACCAGCAAATTCCAGAAAACTCAAATCCAAGCTAAGTTACGGCTGGCAAAGGGATTTAGTTGATTTTCCTGCTAGATACGAGAGAGGGCGTTTCGCCTTAGCAAACCGCCGCCTTCAGCCTCTCGGCCATCTCTCCGCGGCGTCCGGCGAGAAGAATTCGCACCGGACCCACGAAGTATAGCATGCCCACGCGAGCCAAAATAGCGTACCGGCTTTCTTCCTCATCTTTATTCTTTCCCTGGCGATCCCAAACATTTCCAGCCAATAACTCCTGTCTCCCGAAGGCCCACCGTGGCTGCTCGTTGATTCGACAAGGATTTCCGTTCTTTTTTTGACTTGTCACAGGAAACTTTTAGGCCGGCAATGCGTATAAAAGGTTAGACTAGCAGGCAGGCTCTAGCAGACTGGCGGAAGACTGTGGTTTCTACTCTTCTCTGGAGACCAGCCAAGCGCCTGATCGGCCCTGTAAGCAATTGAAGGGAAAGAAGATGAAGAAGTGGCAAAAAATTAGCATAGGAGTAGGCGGCGCGGCCCTTCTGGGCGTGATTGTGCTCTTCAGCATCAACCAGGCCAATAAGGGCGTGGTCACCGTTCAAACCGGCAAGGTCGCCAAGCAGGACCTGGTTTCCCAGGTGACCGCTTCGGGCGAAATCAAGCCCACCACCTACACTAACGTCTACGCCGAAGGCTTTGGCAAGATCACGGCGATTCTCGTCAAGGAGGGTGAACAGGTCAAGAAAGGCGACCGCCTCCTCCTCCAGGAGAGCATCCAGCAGAGCGCCGACGTGCAAGCGCAGGCCGCCGCGCTGACCTCCTCCGAAGCCGGCATTCTCGCTTCCGACGCCAATTTCAAGGCCACCCAGGCCGATCTCCGCCAGCGCCAATCCGATGTCGAGCGCACCAAGCTGGACTGGGACCGCAGCCAGGGTCTCTTCAAGGACGGCCTGATTCCCAAATCCGAATTTGACACCCGCCGTTCCGCCTATGAGAGCGCCGTCGCCGCCGAAGCCGCCAGCGAAGCCCGCGTATCGCAACTGCGCGCCGAAGCCGAACGCTCCCGCGCGCAAAATGCCCAGGCCCAGGCGGTCCTCACGCGAACGCGCGATACGCTGCGCAAGACCACCTACACCTCGCCCATCAACGGCATCATCAGCTACCTCCCTGTGCGCGTCGGCGAAAACGTTGTCCCTGGCATTCAGAATGCCACCGGCAGCTTCCTCATGACCATTTCGGATATGTCCGTGGTCACCGCCGAAGTCAAAGTGGACGAGACCGACATCATCAACGTGAAGAACGGCATGGAAGCCGACGTCACCATTGACGCCATTCCCGGGAAAATTTTCAAAGGCAAGGTGACCGAAATCGGCTCCCAAGCCGTCCTGCGCAGTTCCGGCTTGGCCACCACGCAGACCACCGCGAGCACGCAGGAAGCCAAGGACTTCAAAGTCGTCGTTACCCTGGCCGCTCCTCCCTCCAATCTCCGCCCCGGCCTTTCCGCCACCGCCAAGGTCAGGACCGCCGAGCGCAAAAACGTTCTCTCCGTTCCCATTCAGGCGCTCGCCGTGCGCACCCGCAAGGAACTCGAAGAAGCCGCCAATCTCGCCAAGGGCAAGTCCGAGGAAAACGTCACCCTGGCTGCTCCTCCTCCCGCCGCCGGCAGCGACAGCAAGAAAGAGGAAATTCAGGGCGTTTTTCTGGTCCGCGGCAAAAAAGCCGCCTTCACTCCCGTCGAGACCGGCATCAGCGGCGTCACCGACATCGAAGTCACCGCCGGCCTGCAGTCCGGCGATGAAATCGTTACCGGCAGCTACAAGGCCCTGCGCACTCTGAAACCGGAAGCCTCGGTGAAGGTGGATAACAGCGCTCCCAAGAAGCAGCAGGAGCAGTAGTCCGGAATTTTTTCTATTTTTGTCCGCTCAAGGAGCCGCCGCATGGCCGTCGAAACGCAAGCCCCCGATTCCTTCCGCGAGGATCTGGTCTCCTCCGGCACGGTCATCAAAACCGAAGATCTCACCCGCCACTACCAGATGGGCGACGAAGAGGTTCAGGCCCTGCGCGGCATCAGCCTGGAAATCAACAAGGGCGAATATGTGGCCATCATGGGCCCCTCCGGCTCCGGCAAATCCACGCTGATGAATCTCATCGGCTGCCTCGATTCCCCCAGTTCCGGGCGCTACTGGCTCGCCGGGCGCCTGGTGAGCGAGCTGGACGACGACGAACTGGCACACATCCGCAACAAGGAAATCGGCTTCGTCTTTCAGACCTTCAACCTGCTTCCCCGCGCCACCGCTCTGCACAACGTCGAACTGCCGCTCATCTACAACGGCACGCCCTCCGAAGAGCGCATTGAGCGCGCAAAGAAAGCCCTCGAACTGGTGGACCTGATCCCCCGCATGATGCACAAGCCCAACGAACTCTCCGGCGGACAGCGCCAGCGCGTGGCCATCGCCCGCGCCCTCGTCAACAATCCTTCCATCATTCTCGCCGACGAGCCTACCGGCAATCTCGACTCCAAGACCGGCGACGAAATCATGACCGTTTTCGAACGCCTGCACTCCGAAGGCAACACCATCATCCTCGTCACCCACGAACACGACATCGCCCAGCACGCCCACCGCACGATCTTGATCAAGGACGGAAAAATCTTCTCCGATCAGGCCGTGAAGAAGTAGCGGGTTAAAAAACGCGCTTTCTGCGGCAAAATCCTCAATGTTTCGATGCGGGAATTTCGCTCTCCGCATTAGCGTTTCTATAACATCCTTATTTTCAATATATTAAGACTACTCCCCGCTTCTCCCGCTTGGCAGTCCGATTGCACTTCTCCTGCTTAGGTCTGTTTTTTCATGACACAACAGTCTTCGAGACTTCTTCTGGTCGCGGCGCTTCTGGTGGTGGGGCTGAGCGCTGCCCGCCATTTCCTCGTGCCCAAAACCTTCGGACAGCGCGGCCATTACCGCGCCGCCGCGGTGGACGCCATCGAAAAACTGCCCATCCGCTACGCCGGGCGCGAGGCCTGCGCCCTCTGCCACACCGAGATCGTAGCCATGCACGGCAAGGCCCGCCATCAGTCCGTCTCCTGCGAGGTATGCCACGGACCGGCCGCGGCGCACACGGAAGCTCCCACGGACATCAAGCCGCCCGCTCCGCGCACCCGGGGTTATTGCCCGCTGTGCCATGGCTACGATCCCACGCGCCCCACCGGCTTCCCTCAGATTGATCCGGTCACTCACAATCCGGTGAAAGCCTGCATCAGTTGCCACAATCCGCACGCCCCGGAACCGCCGCACACACCCGAAGAGTGCGGCGCCTGCCACGGGCAGATCGCGCGCTCCAAGGCCGTCTCGCGCCACGCCCAACTTCCCTGCGTGCAGTGCCACAACACGCCGGAACAGCACAAAATCACGCCGCGCCTGGTGCATCCGGAAAAACCGCGCAACCGCGAATTCTGCGGCGGCTGCCACGCGCAGGATGCGCGCAGCCCCAAGGAAATTCTGCGCATTGACATGCAGTCCCACAACAGCCGTTACCTGTGCTGGCAGTGCCACTATCCGCACCAGCCCGAGGGGGATTGATGGACGACCCCAAACGCAATTCGCCCTGCAGCGAGCCGCCGGCTTCGGAAAGCCGCCGCGAATTCCTGCACACCTTTTCCCTCGCCGCTCCTCTTCTCCTGCTGGGCCTGCGCATCTCCGCCGTGGAAGCCCTGGCCGCCGAGCCCGAAGCCGCCTACAACGCCCGCGATCATTACTACGGCATGGGCATTGACGTCTCCAAATGCATCGGCTGCGGACGCTGCGCCGACGCCTGCAAGAATGAAAACGACGTTCCCCGCGAGCCGTATTACTTCCGCACCTGGGTCGAGCGCTACGTCATCGGCGCCGACGGCGAAACCGACGTGGACAGCCCCAATGGGGGCATCGGCGGCTTCACCTCCAAAACTCCCGACAAGGAAATTCTGCGCACCTTTTTCGTCCCCAAGCTCTGCAACCAATGCACCGACCCGCCCTGCGTTCAGGTCTGCCCCGTCGGCGCCACCTTCGCCACCGAAGACGGCGTGGTCCTCGTGGACAACGACTACTGCATCGGCTGCCGCTACTGCATCCAGGCCTGCCCCTACGGCGCGAGATTCCTCGACCCGCGCACCAAGACCGCCAACAAATGCACCTTCTGCTACCACCGCGTGACCAAGGGCCTGCTCCCCGCCTGCGTCGAGGTCTGCCCCACCGGCGCGCGCGTCTTCGGCGATCTCAAACAGCGCAACAGTCCCCTGGCGCGCTTCACCCGCTTCAACAAGATCATGACTCTCAAACCGCACCTCAACACCAAGCCCAAGGTGTTTTACGCGCAGTTGGACGAGGAGGTACGCTAGCCGTGGATCCTCTGCAGGAAGTCCTCCGCCAGGTCACCGGATACATTTACCCCAATGAAGTGGAACTGCACTGGGGCCTGCTGGTTGTGGTTTATCCCTATCTGACCGGCCTGGTGGCCGGCGCCTTCATCCTGGCTTCGCTCGTGCGCATCTTCGACGTCAAGGAAGTGCAGCCCACCTACCGCCTGGCCTTGCTCACCGCCCTGGCCTATTTGATCGTCGCTCCTCTGGCTCTGCTGTTGCATCTCGGCCATCCGGAGCGCTCCTTCGAAATTTTTCTGACGCCCAATTTTCATTCGGCCATGGCTATGTTCGGCTTCGTCTACGCCTGGTACCTCATGGTGGTCCTGCTGCTGGAAATCTGGCTGGACTACCGCAAGGATATGGTCCTCTGGGCGAAAAAAGAAACCGGCCTGCTTCGCTGGACCCATCTCGTCCTGACCCTCGGCGCCACCGACATTTCCCCGAACTCTCTGCGCTTCGACCGCAGCGCCAGCCGCTTCATCACCCTCATCGGCATCCCTTCGGCTTTTCTTTTGCACGGCTACGTCGGCTTCATCTTCGGTTCGGTCAAGGCCAACCCCTGGTGGTCCAGCGTTCTGATTCCGGTTGTTTTTCTTTTTTCCGCCATCGTTTCCGGCATCGCCCTCATGCTGCTCATTTATTTCCTGAGCACCCTCCTGCGCGGCAAGCCCGTGGACATGCCCTGCATGGACAAGCTGGCCACCTTTCTTTTCTACGCTCTGGTTGTCGATTTCTCCCTGGAAATGCTGGACTTCATTCATCGCCTCTATGAAGCCGAAGAGTCCATCCACATCCTCTCGCAGCTTGTCTTCAGCCGCCTCTTCCTCAGCCTGATCATCCTGCAGGCTTTTCTCGGCACCGTCGTTCCGCTGATCCTGCTCGGCTCGGTCTCCCCCGCGCTTCGCCGCAAGGGCATCCTCAAGCTTCCCGAAGAGCTTCGCCGCCTGCTCTACGCCGGCGCCGCCATCCTCATCCAGATCGGCATCTTCAGCACCCGCTGGAACGTGGTCATCGGCGGCCAGCTTTTCTCGAAGAGCCTCCGCGGCCTCACCACCTACAAAATGCAGCTCATGGGCCTCGAAGGCCTGTTCACTTCCGCCTTCCTGCTCCTCCTGCCCGTTTTGGTTCTCCTGCTGCTGATCTATATCCTTCCGCCCTGGGCGGAGTCCGAACAGCACGTGGAAACCCCCGCCGGCGATTAGCCGCAGACACAAAAAAAGAGGAGCGAGACGTCTCGCCCGTTCCGGGCCGAGGCTGGTCTCGCTCCGCTTTTTGAAATTCGCGCTTTTAGCTGCTTCGAAAAATCAGTCCGCCCAGGCCAGATAGCCCGGCACGATGATCCCCACCACCGGAACGATCATTAATATTCCCCAGAAGCTCGGCTTGTTGCGCGCTTCCGCGATGCCCATCCACGTAATCACCAGGATCACGATGTTCACCAGAGGAATCAGGCAAAGCACGATCCACCAGATTGGCTTCTTGGCGATATTCAGCATCAGAATAATGTTCACGATCGGAATCCACGCCAGCCAGGCGTTTTCCGTCTTGGTCTTGTTCGCGATGGTCATCAGAGCCAGCGCCATATAGACGTACGCCGCCGCCGCAAACAGAAGAATGAACATCATCATGCCTGCAATGCCCGCGATCGCCGCCGGAGGAAGTTCATCCCTCTGCGCGAAAGCCCCGCCTGCCAAAGCAAGCGTCACCCCCGCCGTCAGCGCCCATCTCATCCCTGCCAGAAGATTCGTTCGCAGCTTCATCGGCATTTCTCCTTTGTGAACACGCTTCGAATGCACTGCGCCGGGGTTGCCGGCCGCTCTGGGATCTCAGACTCGGGTTCAGTCTGCGCTGAATCGCAATGTAGTGAATTCACGTACGCCTGTCAAAACTATCTTGCCTGTTGGTTCGCGGGCGGCACTGTTCCTTACTTATCAACCCTTTTCTTTTTCCGTTTTCGCCAGTATTTCCCGGAACAGCCGCACCGTATCCGGCGAATGTCCGGCGTAGTGATTATTGGCGAACGCAAAGACCGCGATGCCACGCCCCTGAAATTTCTTGCACGCCTCGGCCCACGCGCGCAGTTCCCGCCGGCGGTCCACGATAGTCTTGTCCCAGCTCTTGGTCTGCTCCTCGATGCCCTGGCGGTCGCCCAGCCACCGAATGTACGTAAAATCCGCCGTAATGGGATCGATCTTCTGCAAAACTTCTCCAATCGGCGGCATCCACGAATGGTCAATCAGCGCCAGAGCCACCCCGCGCTCCCGCAGCGCATCCGTCAGCGCCGGCATTAGCCAATTTTTGTTGCGAATCTCCACCGCTAAGCGGTAGCCCACCGGCAATTCTTCCAGAAACGGCCGCAAGCGCGCGAAAAACGCCGCCCCATTCACGAATTTGGATTTGTTGAAATAGGGAAACTGAAACAGCAGCGGCCCCAGCTTCTCGCCCAGGAGATCCATCACTCCGAGAAACTGTTTCAATTCCTCGCTGCAATCCACCAGTATCTTTTCGTGCGTAATCGCCTGCGGCACTTTCGCCGCAAACACGAAGTTCGCCGGCGTCTTTGCATACCACCCGCGCACCACCCCGGCCGCCGGCGCCCGATAAAACGTGCTGTCCAGCTCCACCGTATCGAACTGCGTCGCGTAGTAGGAAAGATAGTCCGCGGGTTTCATCCCCGCCGGATAAAAACTTCCCGGCCAGCCCGCCGCCGTAAACGCCGATGTCCCCAAGCGTATGCCAGGCTCGTTCATGGCGTGATCCACCTCACCCGCCGCAAATCCGCTTACGGCTTCAGACCCATGCGCCGCAGCAGATCGGCGTAGCGCGGATCGGAGCGCAGGGAATCCATGCAGAACTCCACTTTTAAGTTCATCAAGCCGCGGGATTTTTCGGCGGAGGCTTTTTCGAGCCAGTGAAACGCCTGCTCTTTGTCTCCCAGGCAACCATACTCATAGCCGAGTACGCTGGGGTCCACATAGGTGCGGACGGATATCTCTTTGCGCATCTCAATCCCGCGAGCCACGGCTGCCTTATAGCCCGAGCGGGCATACGCTCTCGCGCTCTCTTCGGCAATGGCGATCTCGTCTCGGTCGTTATTCAGAACGGCGTTTTTCTTCCACTCCTCCAGCCAGAGGTCGTAACGGCCAATGCCCCGGTATAGAAGAAAGAGTTCCTGGTGTACGCTGGCGTAATTGGGGTCTATCTCTAGCGTTTTTTTTGATTGATCGAGCGCCTGGTCATTCTTTCGAGCCACCCTGTAAACTTGACCCAAATTGGTGTTGTATTTCAGATTCAAAGGGTCCAGTTCCACGGCCCGCTGAAGATGGGCGATGCCTTCCTGGGAACGACCCAGCCAGCTTAACTGCAGCCCATACCAGTGATGCGCGTTAGCATAATTGGGGTCCAGCTCCAGGGCGCGTTGCATTTCCCGCTCCCACTCTGCCCATTCCCAGGCATCCGCATAAGCTTCAGCCAGCGCCGCGTGCGCTTCCGGCAGTTTTTCGTCAATCGCCAGCGCCTTGAGCGCCGCCGCCTTCGTTTGCGGCTGCGCTTTGGTAGTCGAAATCGGCTCGTAATCCGTGACCACCGCCCAGTAATCAGCCAGCCCGACGTACGCCCTAGCGTAGGATGGATCCCTCGCAATCGCTTGCGTGAAATAGTCGCGTGCTTTTTCGAGCGCTTCCGGCGTGCGCCTCTCCCAATAGAAACGCCCCTTGAGATAAAGCTGATAAGCCTCGGGGTCGGCAGTCCCGTTGCGCTCGAGCCCGGCCTTCTGCATTCCGCTCAGGTGCTCGCGCAGACGAGCGGAAATTTCCCCGGCAATCTCGCGTTGCACGGCAATGACGTCGGAGAGCTTGCGATCGTAGCGCTCGCTCCACAGATTGCGGTTGGTGCGCGCGTCGGTCAGCTCCACGCTCACCAGCAGCGTGTCTCCGCGCTGCGTGATCCGCCCGGTCACCACGGCTGCAGTCTTCAATTCGTTCCCCGCCGTCTGCGGGTCCACGTCCTTCGCTTTGTAGCGGAAGACGGCGCTGCGCGAGCGCACCGCCAGGTCCGGCAACTGCGAGAGGCTGCTGATGAGGCTTTCCGTCAAGCCATCGCACAAATATTCCGTATTGGGGTCAGCCGTGACGTTGGCGAAGGGCAAAATCGCCAGCGAATCAATTGCCGCCCCGCCGCCGCGGAAAAATCCGCGATAAGCGCCCAAGCCCAGCACCACGACCAAGAGCAGCAGTCCGGCCACGGAGGCCAGAAAGAATTTCTTGTGCCGCTTCAGCAGACTAACGGCAATCACCGTGTCCGACCCGGATTCATTTGTGTTTCGCTGAACCCCGCCGCTGCCCGCCGCCGGCTTGGCTTCGTTCTCAGCGGAAGCGACGGCCAGGGAAACCGCCGAGCGGCCCGAAGCAGTATCCCGCTTCAGCCGTTGCAGCTCCGCGCGCATGTCGGAAGCATGCTGGTAGCGCAGCTGGGCATCCTTTTCCAGCGCGCGGTTGATGAGATGCTCGAGTTCCACGGGGACTTCGCTATTGAGCCGCACGGGCGCTACCGGGGGCTTGTGCAGGATGGCGTCGAAAATCGCGGCGGACGTATCGCCCGGAAAGGGATGTTTTCCCGTGGCCATTTCGTACAACACCACACCGAACGAAAACAGGTCTGTGCGCCGGTCCAGTTCCCTGCCCAGCGCCTGCTCGGGCGACATGTATGCGACAGTCCCTAGCGTCGTGCCCGGACTGGTCAAATGCTCGGCGCCATACCTCTGGGTATCCAGGGTTGCACCCTGACCAGACGTGTCTTGGACCGCCGCCACTTTCGCCAATCCAAAATCCAGAATCTTGGCATGGCCGCGGCGGATGAGAAAAATGTTCGCGGGCTTGATGTCCCGGTGAACGATGCCTCCTGCGTGCGCCGCATCCAGCGCGTCAGCAACTTCGATGGCCAGCTCCAGCACCCGTTCCAAGCCCACCGGGCGCCCCATGAGCATGTGTTTGAGCGTCATCCCGTCGAGAAATTCCATGGCGATGAACGCGCGACCGCCTTCTTCGCCGATATCGTAAATCGTGCAGATGTTGGGGTGATTCAAAGCGGAGGCGGCCTTGGCTTCGCGCCGGAATCGTTCCAGCGCCTGGTGGTCCTGCGCCACATCATCCGGCAGAAATTTCAGGGCCACGAAGCGGTCGAGACGTGTGTCTTCGGCCTTGTACACCACGCCCATCCCGCCTCCACCGAGCTTCTCCATGACCCGATAGTGCGAAATATTCTTCCCCAATAATGGTTCATGCTCCGACATATGCCGCAAATGGTAGGTTTCCCATGAAGAATAGTCAACCCGAGAGATGTGGACCCCTCTTTTCCAAATTGCCATTTCCGCGTTGACAGGCGCACTCGCCACGGCTACATTGCACCCATGCTGCCGGCCTCCCGGCGGCACGGACCTCTTCGCAAAATCGCCACGAAAGGAAAATCATCTCCATGAAAAATGCAATCCGGGCCCTGACACTCTCCGCGGGACTGTTGTCTCTTCTCTTCTTCGCCATGCAGGCGCACACCCAGACGGACAAGAAACCCGAAAAGAAAGCCGAAGCAAAGTCCGAGAAAAAAGAAACCAAAAAAATAATGTCCAAGGAAGAAAAGATCAAGCGCGCCATGATGTCCGCTCCCGCGTCGGTTTCCGCCAATGCCACCATCCTGGATTGGGACATGAGCGAACTGCGCAAGGGCACCAACGGCTGGACCTGCTTCCCGGACCGCACCGAGAACGACCCCATGTGCGTGGACAAGCCCTGGCTGGACTTTTTCGGCGCCTATATGAAGAAGGAAGCGCCCAATGTGACACAAATGGGATTCTCTTACATGCTGGTCGGGGATTCCCCGGTGAGTAACACGGATCCCTTCGCCACGGCCGCGACCCCGGACAATCAATGGATCAAGCACGGTCTGCCGCACATCATGATCCTCGCCCCCAAAGAGGCCATGGCCGGCCTGCCGACCGACCACAGCAGCGGAGGGCCCTATGTCATGTGGGCCGGGACTCCTTACGCGCACATCATGGTGCCGATGGACCCCGCCAAGCACATGCACATGGATATGGCCGGCCACGACAAGAAGGACGCCCACTAAACCTCTTCTCGGGTGGAGTCCGCCCCAGCCCCGGTCCTGCCGGGGCTGGGGGCCTCCCCCGCTTCGCTTGCCCAAAACCGGGCGAAATGGGCTATACTAAAAGGCTCTGGGAGGACTAGAAGACTGTGTTGACGATTCGTCTGGCAAGGATTGGCAAGAAAAAGAAGCCGTTTTACCGCGTGGTGGTGATCGAACGCACCCGCGCCCGTGACGGCCGCACCGTGGACCTGGTGGGCACCTACGACCCGCTCAAGAAGCCCGCGGAAATCAAACTCAACGTCGAGCGCATCAAGCATTGGCTCGGACACGGCGCTCAGCCGAGCGACACCGTGCGCAGCTTTCTCCGTCTGCAGAAAATTGCCTAGCGCATTTCCCTGCGGCTTTTGTTGCGCATGATTGCCTGCGTCCCGGCCTCGCGCCGGACGCAGCGTTCCGGCAATTCCCCTTGGCGCGGAGGTACCCGATGAAAGAGCTGGTCGAGGCTATCGCCAAAGCGCTGGTGGACCACCCCGAAGACGTTCAGGTCAACGCCGTCGAAGGACCGCAGGCCGCCGTGTTCGAGCTGCGCGTCCATCCCGAAGACCTCGGCAAAGTCATCGGGCGGCAAGGACGCACCGCCAAGGCCATGCGCACCATTCTCGGCGCCTCCAGCGTGAAGGCCAAAAAACGCTTGACCCTCGAAATCCTCGAATAGCGCCGCCCCCGTGCCCGCCCCCTCCGATTCCTATATGACTCTCGCGCGCATTCTCCGCCCGCGCGGCATCAAGGGCGAAGTCTCCGCGCAGATCCTCACCGACTTTCCCGAACGCCTCTTGAAACTCCGCGAAGTTTTTCTCTCCACCGGCCAGGGCGAACCCCGCAAAGCCCGCCTGCGCCGCGCCTGGCTCCACGGCGACCGCATCATTTTCCATTTCGAAGGCTGCGACTCCATGAACGACGCCGAAAAATTCCGCAACCTCGAAGTGCAGCTCCCGCTCTCCGAGCGCACGCCTCTTAAAAAAGGTCAATACTACGTCAGCGACCTCGCCGGCTGCTCCGTCTTCGAACGCGCCAACCCCGGCGCCCCCCTTGGCACCGTCCGCGAGGTCGAATTCGCCGGCGCCGCTCCCCTCCTCGCCGTGGATACCCCTCGCGGCGAACTCCTCATCCCTCTCGCCGAAGAGATCTGCACCCTCATCGATCCCGCCAACCGCCGCATCGAAGTTGTCTTACCCGAAGGCCTCCTCGACCTCAACGCCCGCCCCGCATCCTAAAATCTGCAATTTCGAGACGCCTCCAAGTCAACGGGCGATAAGACGGATGACGCAGGTATTGACCCGCAAGTAGCGCGGAGCTACGATGGCCCGAGTAATAGGAGGCCTGCCATGGGAAACTCCTCGGACGAAAGAAAACCTTCCTCGAGACGCGAATTTCTGAAAAAGTCGAGCGCCCTGACCGCGGCCGTGGCTGCGGGTGTGGTGGCGCCCGGCGCTTTGGACAATGCCGCGGCTTTGCCGCCGCGGCTGCCCTTGAATCCGGAGACGGCCAGGACCATGCCCACGCGCAACCTGGGAAAGACGGGACACAAGGTGGGGATTTTCAGCCTTGGCGGGCAGGCGGCCATCGAGCAGCCGCACAACGAGGAAACGGCCGTGGCTATCGTCGAGCGCGCACTCGACCTGGGGATCAATTACATCGATACCGCGGCGATGTACGGCGGAAAAGAACGCTGGAGCCAGCGCTACATCGGCGAAGTGATGAAGCGGCGAAGGAAAGAGACCTACCTGGCCAGCAAGACCGATGACCGCACGCGCGACGGCTCCCTGAAACTTCTCGAAGAATCGCTGCGCCTGCTGCACACGGATCAGCTCGATGCCTGGCAATTGCACCATGTAACCACGCAGGACGATGTGGACCGCATCTTCGCGAGAAACGGAGCCATGGAGGCTCTGATCGCCGCTCGCGAACAAAAGATGGTGCGCTTTCTCGGCGTGACCGGACACGCCGATCCCGGCGTGCTCCTGCAGTGCCTGGAACGATTTCCGTTCGACCAGATCCTCATGGCCGTGAATGCCGCGGACCGCCACCACCTGAGTTTTCTCGAGAAACTGCTGCCCCTGGCCGTCGAGAAACAGATGGGAATCATTGGCATGAAGATTCCCGCGCGCGGAAGGATTCTGGAGAGTTGGAATCCCGCGGCGGCTAAGTCCGGAGGGTTTGAAGGAGCGGCGCCGCATCCAGGCGTCCTGTCCATGAAAGACGCCATGTATTACACGCTATCGCATTCCGTGAGCACCGTAATCATCGGCTGCGATTCCGTCGGACAACTCGAGGAAAATGTGCGCCTGGCCAGGGAGTTTACTCCGCTGACACAGCAGCAAATCGCGGCAATGGAGCAAAAAACGGAACCGATCGCCCGGCAGGCGCTATTTTTCCGGACTTGGGCGTAGGAGCCATGGAATTGCATCGCCTGCTCTGTCCCCTGAACTTCCTCTGCCACAAGCCACCCCAATGACATCCCTCCCCACCTCCGCTACACTGGCTTCCGATGCGCTTCGACCTCATCACCATCTTCCCAGAATTCTTCTCCGGCCCGCTCGACCACGGCATCGTCCGCCGCGCCCGTGAAGCCAACCTCGTCCAAATTCACGTCCAGGACCTGCGCGAATTCACCCATGACCGCCACCGCACCGTTGACGACCGTCCCTTCGGCGGCGGCGAAGGCATGGTGCTCAAGCCCGATCCGCTCTTCGCCGCGGTCGAATCCCTGCTGGGCCACGGCGTAGGCGACGCCGCGCAACCCGTCCCGCGCGATCCGAAAACCGCCATCATCCTGCTCTCCGCCGCGGGAAAACTTTTCACGCAGGAAACCGCCCGCCGCTACGCCCAGCTCGACCGCATCATTTTTATTTGCGGGCGCTATGAAGGCGTGGACGAACGCGTCGCCGAACATCTCGCCACCGAAGAACTCTCCATTGGCGATTACGTCCTGAGCGGCGGCGAACTCCCCGCCGCGATGATTCTCGACGCCGTCACCCGCCTGCTCCCCGGCGCGCTCGGCAACGAAGCCTCCTCCCTCAACGAATCCTTCAGCGCCCCCGCCGATCCTGCCGCCGCGGACGCCGTAGGGGCACGGCCTGCCGTGCCATCCGCGCCCGGCCTGCTGCTCGATTTCCCGCACTACACCCGCCCCGCCGAATTTCGCGGCTGGTCCGTCCCGGAAATCCTCATCGGCGGCAACCACGCCGAAGTCGCCAAATGGCGCCGCGCCGCCGCCCTCGAAAAAACCCGCCGCAACCGCCCGGATCTGCTGCTCCCCGGCAGCCGCTAACATCCGCCTATTTCGGCGTGGCCAGCGCCTCGTAATGCTCCTTCCAGGCATTCCCTTCCTTGTCGCTGTACTCCGCATGCAGGTCGTATTTCACCAGGCGCCCGCTACTTTGGTCCAGCCACACGCTCCCTTTCACTAAATCCAGTTTCGTCTTTCCCCCCATCATCAGGTTCGTGGACATGGCGAATGCGGCCCTCTTCGACGCGTCCGCGTTGGCCGTGTCCAGGTCGTATTTATCCGTGGTGATTCCGAAAATATTGTCCGACCCCGCCTCCTTCGCGCTCACCGCGGCAAATGCGAGAAGCAGATTCCCGCCCAGCAGGCGCATGCTCAGCCCCGAGCGTGCGAACGCCCATTGCATGCCCTGCGCGGGCGTGGCCTTGGTTTCCCTGCTCTTGCCGTCCGTGCCCTCCACCATGTCCACTTCCGTGGGCGAGACGTCCGCCTCAAGAGTTCTGCTGCCCATCACCGGCTTGGAACCCGCCGTGTCTGGGAATTTCGGATTGACGTTCTGCTCCGACTTCATCGAAAGATGCATCGGATCCTTGCCTTCGGTGAGCGCCTTGGTCAGCATTCCCGCTCCCGTGTTGATCTTCTTGCTGTAATCCTTTCCGCGGCCGCCCGGCAGCGAACTCCTGCCGCATCCGGCCAGCGCCAGCAGCGCAAGCACGAGAACCGCCAGCATTCTTCGCGTAAATCCTGCCGTCTTTTCCGTTCTCTGCCTGGTGATCATTGTTTTCGTCCTTTGTGCTGGATTGAATTTCCACGGCGCCTGCCATCCCAGCCTGACTCGCGCCGAGCGCGCCTGTACGGCCAAAAAGTTCGTAATGGACTGGGCAAGGTAATTCCATTATCCGCTTTCTGTAAATTCCGGCGCGGGGATGTGCCGTCTTACTACACAGAGAGGCCCGCTTCCTTTCATAAACTCTGAGCATTGCATTCCGGCCATCACCCGCGTATAAACGTAGACTTTGGGAGGAAATCCAACATGAAAAAGATCCTGATGCTCTCCGCAGCCATGGCCCTGACTCTCGCCGCGGCCAGCCTGATTACCGCGCAGGACGACAAGAGCAAGCGCCCCAGCCCCCCGGCCACCGCCGAACATAAGTTCGCCGACGGCGCGACCCTCAAAATCGATTACAGCAGCCCGCGCATGAAGGCCCGCAAAATCTTCGGCGGCCTCGTGCCTTTCGGCCAGGTCTGGCGCACCGGCGCCAACGAAGCCACCACTTTCGTCACCTCCGCCAACCTCACCATCGGCGGCAAAGCCGTTCCCGCCGGCAGCTACACGCTCTTCACCGTTCCCGGCGAAAAATCCTGGACGCTCGTCCTCAGCAAGAAAACCGGCCAGTGGGGCACCGACTATCCCGGTGAAAAAGAAGACCTCCTGCGCGTCGAAATGCAGGTGAGCGCCACCGCCGCCCCGGTCGAGAATTTCACCATCGCGCTCGACGGCACGGGCCCCAAATCCGCCATGCTGCACCTTGAATGGGAATCCACGCGCGCCTCCGTGGCCATCACCCAGCCTTAACCCTGCGCTCTATCTTATTGAAAAAGCACTTGTTCCGAGGCCGGGCCGCTTCCGCTCCCGGCCTCGGAAACTCTGCTCCGGGAAGCCACTAGGCATTTGCCGCCACTTCGCATATAATTACGGTTTGGCTTGGAAGTGCTGGCCCCACCTGAGCGGGTCTGCAGGAAAATAAGGACATGAATCCGATTATTCGAAAGCTGCACGAAGCGCAACTGCGCAAAGATCTTCCCGACTTCCGTCCGGGCGACACCATCAAAGTCAACGTCCGTCTCCGCGAAGGCGAAGGCGAAAAAGAGAAAGAGCGCCTGCAGGCCTTTGAAGGCGTGGTCATCTCCAAGAAAGGCCGGGCCTCCGGCGCGACCTTTACCGTCCGCCGCGTCAGCTTCGGCGTGGGCATCGAACGCATTTTCCCTCTGCACTCCCCTTCGATCAGTTCCATCGAAGTGATGGGCAAGGGCAGCGTGCGCCGCGCTCGTCTCTATTACCTCCGCGATCTACGCGGCAAGGCCGCGCGCATCAAGCGCGCCCCGCGCGTCATCGTCCCCGCCGGCGGCGAAACCACCGCTTAATACTTTTCATACCCCTATTGCAAAAGGCGCGGCGCAAAATGCCGCGCCTTTTTTTATGCACAACCGCCTCCGCCACCCGCTTCCCCGCCGTGCTAAAATCCCCCTCCAATGGCTCGTTTGTGCTCATCCCGTTTCGAGCGCGAGGCCCGCAAACTCGGCTGGTCGCGCATCGCCGGCATCGACGAAGCCGGCCGCGGCGCTCTGTTCGGCCCCGTCGTCGCCGCCGCCGTGCTCCTCAACCCCAAGCGCCGCATCATCGGCCTCGACGATTCCAAAAAACTTTCCCCCGAACGCCGCACCGAACTGGCCCTGCGCATCCGCGAACACGCCCTGGCCTGGGCCGTCGCCGAAATCGACGCCCAGCGCATCGACGCTTGGAACATCTATCAGGCCAGCCGCCAGGCCATGTCCGCCGCCGTCGAACAGCTTTCCATCCGCCCCGATTATCTGCTCATTGACGCCATGCATCTCGATCTCCTGATCGAGCAAAAATCCCTCATCAAAGGCGACGCCCGCTCCGTCTCCATCGCCGCCGCCTCCATCCTCGCCAAAACCCACCGCGACCTGCGCATGCTCGAATGCCACGCCGCCTACCCCGTCTACAATCTGGCCCGCAACAAAGGCTATGGCACTCCCGACCACCTCGAAGCATTGCGCCTGCACGGCCCTTCTCCCCTGCACCGCTATTCCTTCGCCCCCGTCCGCGAAGCCGGCTGCTGGTCCACCCGCGCCACGCAGGCCCCCTTGCCCCTGGAACCCGTATCGTCCTGATTTTTTACCTCTAATCTTCCCCCGCGTGCCTTATCCGGCACGGGATAACTGCCTACTCACACCCTCCTCACCTCGCATTGACTTGCCTTTTTCCCGCCTGTTAGGGTTAAGACTGCACGTATGTCGCCTGCCTCACTGGCGTGGGGGCCGCGGATGACTCCTTTCGGCAGGCATGGAGTTCTATTGTTCGAGTTCTCGAATGGCCTATAACAAGAGCAAATACGTCGAAGCAGCCCAGAAGCTGCTCAATCAGGGTAAAGTTCCGCAAGCCATTGCGGAATATAAATCCATTTTGAAATACGAGCCGAATGACCAGGTCACCCTGATGACCGTCGGCGAGCTCTATATCCGCCAGGGCGAAACCAATAACGCCATGGAGTATTTCGAGCGCCTGGCGCAGGTCTTCGTCAACGACGGTTTCCTCACCAAGGCCATCGCCGCTTACAAGCGCATCGTCCGCCTCGCTCCCGACGAAGTTCGTCCTCTTGAAAAACTTGCCGAACTCTACGTCCAGCAGGGCGTCATGAGCGAGGCCCGCCCCATCTTCCTGCAGCTCGCCGAAGTGCATCTCAAGAACAACCGCCAGATCGAAGCCGTGGCCCTGCTCAAGAAACTTCTCTCCGCCGAGCCTGACAATATCCGCATCCAGATTCGCCTCGCCGATCTCCATCAGGCCCTCGGCCAGACCGACGAAGCCGAACAAGCCTACGTCGAAGCCGCCCAGCGCGCCCTGGCTCGCGGCGAACACGCCGAAAGCGAAAAGCTCGCCGAAAAAGCCCTTAAGATTCAACCCCAGAGCGCCGGCGCTCTCACCATCCGCGCGCGTTCCTTCGCCGCACAAAATCGCACCCAGGAAGCCATCCAACAGCTTCAAAAGCTTCCCGATATCGCCAACGGCGGCGAGCATGCCGATTTCCTTCTCGAGCTCTACCTCAAGAACACCAATTGGAATAAGGCCGCCGAGCTGGCGCAGAGCTTCTTCCAGGCCAATCCCCAGAATTACGCTCCCATGCAAAGGACCGCCGAGGCCATGCTCGCCGCGCGCGAGTTTGATTCCGCCAAGTCCCTCATCGGCGGCCTGCGCGAGCCTCTTTTTGCCGCCAACGAAACCGAACCCCTCATCAAACTCCTTTCCGATCTCGCTGCCCAATTGCCCGACGACACCGTGCCTCAGGAATGGCTCGTCGACGCCTTCCAGCGCGTTTCCGATCCCTACCGCCTCACCGACGCCCAGATTCAGCTCGCCGACGCCCTGGTCAATTCCGGCCAGGCCGATGGCGGCAAAAAACTTTTGGAAGAAATTCTCCAGGCCCAGCCCGACCACGACAACGCCCGCCAGAAACTCAACGCCCTTCTGCGCTCCTCCGGCCAGGGCGGCGCTGCCGAAGTGCCCTCGAATACGGCACCCTCCGCCCCTGTCGAGGAATTCTCTGCCACCAACCTCGCAGAAAAACGCGACTCCTTCCGGGGTTTCCGCAGCGAAGAAGAGCCCGAGACTTCCTCGGCTCCCGCCGCCAGCGGCGAGGACGCTCTGGATCCCGAGACCGAGCGCTTTGTCTCCCAGTCCCTCACCGACGTCGATCTTTTCGCCAGCTACGGCCTCACGCAAAAAGCCATCAGCCTCCTCGAAGCCGTTCTCAAACGCGCTCCTCGCCACACCGGCACCATCGAAAAAATGCTCGATTTCGTCGTCGGCTCCGGCGATAACCGCCGCACCGCCGAACTGGCCCTCAACCTCGAACAGATTTACGCCGACCGCAATGACACCCGCAATTCCGGGCGCTTCGCAGAAATGCGCCGCCGCTACCAGCGCGCCGCTGGCCTTTCCGATGAAGATCTCATGCCATCCCCGCCGGCCGCCGCGGCTCCTCCGCCTCCTGCCGCTCCCCCTCCGGCCCAGGTAATTCCCGTGCCTGCCCAGGCGCCCCCGCCACCTCCCACGGTCGCCGCTCCCCCCATGATTCCCGCCGTTGCGGCCGTTCCCGCCGCGCCGGCCGAACTTCCTGTGCCCATGGAAATTCCCCAGGAAGCTCCTCACATGCAAAGCGCCGTTCACGAGGTGGATTTGTCCACTGAATGGACCGCTCCCGTCGAAGAACCGCCCGCGCCGCTGCCTGCTCCCGAACCCGAAGAATTGTCCATGAACGTTGAAGTCGTCGAGGAGCCTGCCGCCCCTCCGCCCCCACCGCCTCCTCCGCCCGTCCGCGCGGCGAAGCCTGCCCCTCCTCCGCCTCCTCCCGCCCCCGAACCGGAGCCCGAGCCCGAAGAACTTTCTCTGGATATCGAAGTCGTCGAGGAAGCTGCCGCTCCGCCTCCTCCGCCCATCCGCGCGGCGAAGCCTGCTCCTCCTCCGCCTCCTCCTGCCCCCGAACCGGAGCCCGAAGAATTGTCTCTGGACGTCGAGATCGTCGAAGAGGCCCCTGCGCCTCCTCCTCCGCCTCCGCCCGCTCCGCCCAAGCCCCGCCCCGCTCCGGGAACCGAACCTCTGCCCAAGACGGCGCGCCCCTCCAAACCCGCTCCGCCCAAAAAGGAACCCGTTCCCGCCGTGGCTTCCGCCGCCGATCTTGCCGGCGACGATTTCCTCTCCGAACTGGCCAGCGAGCTCGATAACCTTGGCCTGGGCGAAATGCAGCCCAAGGCCAGCCCGCCCGCGCAGGCTGCGCCGAAACCACCTGCGCCGCCCAAGCCCGCGCCCGCCGCGGCCCCCGCCGGCAGCAACGCCGCCCTCCAGGAAGTTTTCGACGAGTTTCGCGCCGAGCTGGGCGAAATGGAGTCCGAGGACGAAGACGAGGACATCGAGACGCACTACAGCCTGGGCATCGCCTTCCGCGAAATGGGCCTGCTCGAAGAGGCCATCAGCGAATTCCAGAAAGTCGCCAAGGCCCACGACCGCGGCCGCGCCTTCCGCTACGCCATGCAGTGCTGCACCCTGCTCGGCCTCGCTTTCATGGAAAAGAATCAGCCCGGCATCGCCGCCCACTGGTACGAGCGCGCCCTGCAAACTCCCGATCTGGACCAGGAAAGCACCCTCGCCTTGCGGTATGATCTCGGTGTGGCCCAAGAGTCGGCCGGCGATCTCGACGCGGCATTAAAAAGCTTCTCGCTCGTCTATGCCGCGAACATTGATTACCGCGACGTCGCCGAAAGAATCTCGACGCTGCAAAAATCCGCGCGCTGAGTTTCTTCTCCCAGGCCCCCCCGGAGAGTACGTCCCGATCATGAACCGCCTTTCTCGAACCATTTTCGTCCTGCTCTGTTTCGAAATGGGCGTCGTCCTTCTCTATCTCCCCTGGTCTTCTCATTGGGAACAGAACTATTTTCTCAGCCGTTTTCCCTTTCTCGTCCCTCTTCTCCTGCATCCTTCCCTGCGCGGCGCCGTCAGCGGCCTGGGCGTGCTGGACATGTATCTCGGCATCCTCAATATTCTCGAACTTACGCGGACCTCCCGTGTTTCCGCTTCTTAAACCAATCCTGTGCTGGGTGACTTCCCGCCGCGACTTTTCCACGGCCTCTTGCGAAGAGTCCGCGCAAGCCGCCCTGCTCGCCGCTATCGCCCGCCCTGCCGCCGCGAACCTTGACTGGATTCAACTCCGCGAAAAGGATCTCCCCAGTGCATCCCTAGCCACCCTGGCCCGCTCCGCCCTGCGCCTCGCTCAACCCGGCCAGCGCATCCTCCTCAACGACCGCCTCGATATCGCCCTGGCCACCGGCGCGCACGGCGTCCATCTCGGGGAATCCTCCCTGCCTCCCGCCGAAGTCACCCGCTGGCTGCGCTCCTCCTCTACCCCTCCCGGTTTTCTCGTCGGCGTCTCCTGCCATTCCCTCGAAAGCGCCCGCGCCGCCGCGCAAGCCGGCGCCAGCTACATTTTTTTCGGTCCCGTCTTCGCCACTCCCTCCAAGGCGGCTTTCGGGCCTCCCCAGGGCCTCGCGCGCCTCGCCGATGTCTGCCGCTCCGTAAAAATTCCCGTCCTGGCCATCGGCGGAATCAGCGCGGACAACGCCGCTGCCTGCCTCTCCGCCGGCGCATCCGGCATCGCCGCCATCCGCCTCTTTCAAGACCCCGCCACTCCCCTGGAAACTTTGCGCCGCTCCCTTGCAGGCAGTCCCTAGCCACGGACTTCTTACCAAATTCACGCACCAGGAGAAGTTGAGAAAGGGATTGGGCTCAACCCGGGAGATGCGGTTGAGGAGTCTAATTTCGAGTTGTTGCAGGACCAAGCCGGCGGAGACGTGGCGGCTTGGCGCCTACGACGTGAGCAATAAGAAGATCACGCCAGTTGCCGAAACCGCTTAATGGACCTCGATCCGGTCATCCCACATATGGTGTGAAATCTTCCATTCCCCATTGGCCTGTTTCTGGAGCACATTCAAAAATATACCTTTGTGCGAAGCGGGTACCGTCTTGCCGTCCCGCTCCGTTGTCCACGCCACCTCGTCGGTTCCCCAAACATAGGCGATTTGTCCGTCGCCACCGATGCTTTGCGGCGTCAAGACAAGTTTGGTGATCTGAACTGCCGGAACATCCGGCGGAAACCAGAATTCATTCAGTCCCTTTTGTCCTATCCGTGGAGCGCCCCCGTGCGGCGGCAGCAGCACGCAGTCTTCGCTGAACAGCGCACGGACCGCAGCCGCATCTCCCTTAAGCCAGGCTTGCTCGTATTTGCTATGCACCTGCTTGATCTTAACAATGTCTTCTGGCGACAAGCTGGACCCGGCGGCCCGGATGGCGGAAGATATCAGCAACAGTGCAATCAACGGCAAAATCCTGCGAATTCTCATTAAGCCTCCCCGAACTAATTCACTCCGTTGGACGCGCGGCCTTTTTTTTGGTCAACGCTCCGGTCAGGTTCCCATGGAATATTGTGTGGAAAAGGGACAGAACTTCGGGTTGAGGTAGAGACTGGAAATTTGACAGGATTTACACAGGGTTTTGCCTGCAAGTTATTGATACTAAATGGATAAACTAAAGTACTAGGACTGACAAACCTTAGACCTATCGACGCAAACGGCCCCTCCCGGCAAACTCTCCTTGTAATCGGGAGTTGGTTGGCCTCCCAAAGGCTGGTCAGCTTCTGGTTATGAACCAGGAAACCCTCCATAACCCCACGCCCGAGCGGCCGGTCCCCCCACCGGCCGCTCTTTCATTTCGAGCATGAAAATAGCGACAACGGATTGAGGCAACAAGGACGTAAGGGAAGGGACTCTGCGCAGAAATAAAAAAGGGGGCCTGTAAGCCCCCTTCTGTCTCTTGGTCCCAGTTCCGTGATCCAGTCGAGGTTGGATCTCCGGCCACCCCGGGAAGCCAATCTTGTATGTTGCGGAGAGTAAGTGCAAGTCGAATGCCAGGCCGGAACGAACCCGAAAAATTTTTATACTCACTTCAGTACAAAAGACTTACTCTGATTTTCGCGCTGTTCTTTCCCCTCACTCCTGCTGCGAATATACGGAATTTCACAGGTTTTTCCCTTCACCCTACATTCTTTGGGATTAGCGCCTACGCCCCTATGGCGCTGCGCAGCGCCGCAGCCACGGATTCGGAGAATCGCAGTACGTCGGCTTCGTGTTCGGCCTCCACCATCACTCGCGCCAGCTTCTCCGTGCCCGAATACCGCAGCACAATTCTCCCGTTGGCCCCCAGCGCGGAATTCGCTTCGGCCAGCGCCGCGGCAACCGCGGGCAGCGTTTCCAGCGGAGGCTTCGAGCGCACCTTCACGTTGACGATCTTTTGCGGGTACTCCTGGAAGCCCTGGATGAGCTCTTCGAGCGGGCCGCGAAGCGCCACGAGCGAAGCGATCTTCAGCGCCGTAAGCAGCCCATCGCCCGCGGGCGAATCCTCAAGGAAAATGATGTGCCCGGACTGTTCCCCGCCGAGCGCGTTGCCGCCGCGCAGCATTTCTTCCAGGACGTAGCGGTCGCCGACTCCGGCGCGCGCGAGAGAAATTCCCTCCGCGGCCAGAACCCGTTCCAGCCCCAGATTGGACATGGTCGTGGCCACCACGCGCTCGCCCTTGAGCAGTCCCTCGGATTTCAGGTAGCGCGCCGCCGCCAGCAGCACCCCGTCGCCGTTGACCACCCGGCCCGTGGCCGTTACAAAGAGCGCGCGGTCGGCGTCGCCATCAAACGCAATTCCCAATGCGGCCTTTTCCTGGACCACGCGCTGCTGCAGACCTTCGAGATGCAGCGAGCCGCATCCAGCATTGATGTTTCGGCCGTCGGGGGAGACATTGATGGCGATGACGTTCGCGCCGAGAGAACGGAAAAGCCCGGGACCCAGCTTGTAGGCGGCGCCGTGCGCGCAATCAAGAACGATGCGCAGCCCGGCAAGCGATGCTCCGGGAAGCAGCCGGGTGCGGAGAAAAGCGAGATAATCGGCGTCGAGAGTTTCGTCGGCGACTAGCAGCGGTGGATTTTCCGGAGCGGGTGCGGAGCGCAGGCGCAGGATTTCCGTTTCCAGTTTTTCCTCGAAGGCGTCGTCGAACTTCATCCCCGCGTGCGAAAAAAGTTTTATGCCATTGTCCTGAAACGGATTGTGCGAGGCGGAGATGACCACGCCGGCGCGAAAATCTTCCTGCCGGACAAGGCAGGCCACGCCGGGCGTGGTGATGACCCCGGCAAAAGAAGCCGAGGCGCCTCCCGCGGCCAGGCCCGCGGCCAGAACCGCGGCGATGTGCGGACCGGATTCGCGCGTGTCCATGCCGATCATGACCCGCGGCGCACCATGCTCGGCCAGCAGGCAAACCCCGAGAGCCCGCCCCGTCGCAAATAGCGTGGCGTCGTCCAGGGGATCGACGCCGGGAATTCCGCGGATACCGTCCGTGCCGAAGAGTTGTTTGGCCATAAACGAGGGCGCGAAGAAGCCGGACTGCCTGCGGCCGCAACAACGCGCGATGCTTCAGTTTATCACAGGCTGCGGGGCTGGCTCCGGCGCGCCCAGCGACTTCAGGAAGCGCACAATCTGCCATCGCTGCGGCTCCGGCAGCCGGGACCACACCGGCATGCCCTTGCGCACCACTCCGTTGCTGATCAGCCAGAAGAGGGCGCCGGGAGTGGCTTGCTGGACTTCGTCGGCACGCAGGCTGGGAGCCTTGCCGGTTCCGGCGGCGTCCGCGCCATGGCATTCCGCGCAATACTTTTCAAAAAGTTTGCGGCCCGCCGCGGGAGCATCCGTATTGTTTTCCAGGGGATTGCGGCGGTTGCGGGCTTTTTCCGGCGCGCGCGCCAGTTCCTGATAGTCAAATTTGGATTTCTCGGGCGCGGCCGGGGAGTTCGCTTGCGCTCCCGCGCTGGAGATACAAAACGCGGTGATAAATAGCATGAGAGCGGCGCGGACGAGGAACGCGGGCGCTTTCATGGACGGCCTCCGAAAATCCGGCGGAGGGCCGGGCCGAAACCGGAAAATTCGCGGGCCAAGCTCCAGCGCAAGAGAAACCGGTGGCTATTGGAATTAAGCCCGAAGCCGGGTGAGACCCGCAGGGCCAGTCCCCGCGGCAGGCTCCAGGCCAGCGAGGGTGCGAGGTAGTGCGCGGTGTTGGGCAGGCCGAAGCTGTGACGGTCACCCAAACCTCCGTACAGTTCCAGCCCGGCGGTGAAATTTTCGCGGCACGCGACGCACGGGCGTGGCGAGGCGGCCAGCGCCAGCGGCCGGCTGACGCCCAGCGCGTAGCCGAACTCCCACGGCGCGTTGCTGATATTTTTCACGGCGATGATGTTTTCGGAAATATTCCAGCCCTTGGCCTGGCTGGAGAGAATCAGTTTCATCTCAAATTCCCGTTCGCGCTCCTCGCGCAGGATCGCATTGGGCTCGCCATGCTCGCCTTCCACGTCGTGCCCGGCGACGGCAAGCATGCTCTTGTCGGCCCCGTTGACGTTTTCAAATTCCACGTAGAGCACCGGATTGATCCAATGCTCGCGGGCGAAGGGGCGAATGCGATTTTCCCAGCGCACGCCGGTGAATACGGTATTGTCGGAGAGGGTGCTCTGGCCGCTCAGGTAGAGTTCGGTGGTCCACCATCCGGTGACTCCGTACTCGAATTCCAGCACGGAAGAGAGAAAGTCCCCGGAGCCGCGCTGCGTCGCGTAGGACGATTGCCAGGCGATCTCAAGACTGCCGGGCTCTTCGAGGTAGTGATCGTAGGCCACGAAATAGGGCCGCTCCTGCGAGTGAGCGGGAAGAGAGGGGAGAAAACAGGAAGCGAGAAAGAGAGTGAAGATATAGGACCGCAATGGTCCTCCTTGCAACTAGTTTGCAACTACAGGTTCAGGCTACCATAAGCCTTTTCTATATGCAACTCAATCACAACTGGAAACGCTCTCCTCCCCCTTGACGGACCTCCCTCACGGAGCGATTCTCCCCCCGTACATCCCGCTCGGCGCGACGAAAGCGATCCGGGACCCGGTTCTCTGCCTGGGGAGGCTGCGATGAACACCGGTAAGTTATTGCTGCAAATTCTCGATGAAGGCTATACGAAAACCGCCTGGCATGGGCCGAACCTCCGCCAGTCCTTGCGCGGCGTGAACGCGAAGCAGGCCGCCTGGCGCCCGCGCCGCGCGCAGCACAATATCTGGGAAGAAACGCTGCATGCGGCGTACTGGAAATACGCCCTGCGGCGGCGGATCGAAGGGGCCAAGCGCGGCTCCTTCGCACTCGCGGGAAGCAATTTTTTCGCTCGGCCGGAAAAAGGACAGCTCACGCAAGCGGCCTGGCGCGCCGACCAGGCGCTGCTCGAAAAGGAGCACCGCGCGCTACGCGCCGCGGTGGCGAAGGCCATCACGGAGGGCCGGGCGGAGCGCTTTGCGAGGCAGATTTTCGGAATCGCGTTTCATGATGTGTATCATGCGGGGCAGGTGCGGTTGCTGCGGAGACTGCGGGAGAAGTGAGAGCCTACCGCTGCAAGTGCCGCCGAAGCAGTCCGATGGGAGCGCCATGAGTTTCATCGTTCAAGTCTATTCCGACTACGTTTGACCGTACTGTTTTCTAGCGGAGGCTCCGCTGGAAGAGGCCGCGCGGGCGACGGGGGCGGAGATTGAGTGGATGCCGTTCGAGCTGCGGCCGTATCCGGAGGAGACGCTGCGGCCAGAGGGGGAATATCTGCGGCGGGCGTGGGCGGAGCGGATCTTGCCGCTAGCGGAGCGCATGGGGCTGAAGATGGTGCTGCCGCGGGTTTCGCCGCAGCCGCACACGCATCTGGCATTCGAGGGATTTCAGTTTGCGAAGGAGCGCGGCAAGGCGGGGGAATACAATCACGCGGTTTTTGCCGCGTTTTTTCAGGAGGAAAAAAATATCGGGGAGATTGAGGTGCTGGCGGATATTGCGGGCAGCGTGGGGCTGGATGCGGAGGAGTTCCGGCGAGCGCTCGAGGCGCGGCGGTATAAAGAGGTGCACGAAGACGCGCTGATGATGGCCATGCGCAAGGCGCGGGTGGAGGCGGTGCCGATGATTGTGATTGGGAGCCGGGTGATTCGCGGGCTGGCGTCGCGGGAGGCGATGGAAGGGATGATTCGGGAGGAGATGGAGCGGGGCGAGTGACGGCAGGTTGCGGCAATACTGTCAGTTGAGATTCCGAGTCCCAGTAAAAGGCACCGGGATTCAGAATGACAGACCTTCTTTTGAGCAGACTTCAGCACAGCACAGTGGTTTCGCGGCATTCGCGGCAGAGGCAGGCGAAGTGCTCGTTGAGGCGGGCCCACTGGGCGCGGCATTCGAGGCAGAATTGGGGATCGCGACGGAAGCAGTCGGCGCAGTCATCGCCCGCGGGTTCGGTGAAATCGGCGGCCAATTCGTGAAGAGCGACGCCGGAGCCGCAGCGGGCGCAGTGGAATAGATCTTCCTCGGCGGCGGGGGCGGCGGCGAGCGAGGACTGCATCTGTTCCATCAACTGGAGGACACGAGCGGCGATGTGCTCGGCGGTGAGACCGAAAGACTGCACCAGTTCCCAGGGCTTGCCGGAAACGCCGAAGCGGTCGGCAACGCCGATCATGGAAAATTGCAGGGGTTGGCGGAAATCCTCGCGCTGGCGGAGGACGGCGCCGGCAACGAGATTGCCGAAGCCGCCGGTCTGGTGCTCTTCGGCGGTGACGATGACTTGGGTTTCCTCGGCGGCGCGCGTGAGCGTGAAAGTGTCCAGCGGTTTTACGGTGTGCACGTTGATGACGCGCATTTCGATGCCGTATTCCTCTTTTAGCAGCCAGGCGGCGCGCATCGCTTCGGGAACCATGGGACCGCAGGCCACGATGGAGGCATCCTCTCCTTCGTTTTCATAGAGCGGGCCGAGGTGGGTTTCGAAAGCGTCGGCAAAGCGCGGGCGGGCGCCGCGGAAGCGAATGATATTGGCAATGCCAAAGCGGTAGGGAGTGTCGGCGGAGGTGACCACGGGCGTGGCTTCGCGGGCGAAGCGCAGGTAGCAGGGGCCATCGATTTGCAGCAGGCAATGCTCGGTGGCTTTTTGGGTTTCGATCGAGTCGCAGGGCACGGCCACGCGCATATTGGGCAGGATGCTCATCAGGGAGATTTCCTCGAGAGCCTGGTGCGTGGCGCCGTCGGGGCCGACGGAGATGCCGCCGTGAGCGCCAGCGATTTTTACATTGAGATTGGAATAGCAGATGGTGGTGCGGATCTGGTCCCAGGCGCGGCCGGCGGCGAAGACGCCATAGGTTCCGGCGACGGGAATGAGACCCTCGCGGGCGAGGCCGGCGGCGACGCTCATCATGTTCTGTTCGGCGATGCCCACGCTGAAAACGCGGTTTTTCCTCTCGGGATGTTTTTCCTCAAAATCGGTGATGCGGATGGAACCGGAAATATCGGCGTGCAAGGTGACGACGCGGGAGTCTTCGCCGGCGCGTTCGAGGCCGCGGCCGAAGCCCATGCGGGTGGGGTCCATGGCGACCTTCATGCGTTCGCCGGAATTCCACCAGTAGTCGCTGGCGTAGCGGGGAATGGCTTCGCGGGCGGCGCGAGAGACGCGCGCGGCGTTTTCCGCGGCGTGGGCGAGGAGGCGCTCGACGCGTTCGGGCGGAACGGCGGCGGAGTGCAACTCCGTCATCGCTTTTTCGAGCTGCTCGCGGCTGGGCGCGGCGCCGTGCCAGCCCGCTTCGTTTTCCATGAAGGAGACGCCTTGGCCCTTCACCGTGGCGGCGAGGAGGACGGTTGGTTTTCCCTTGCAGGAGCGGGCCCGCTCAAAAGCTTCGAGGAGGCGGGCCATGTCGTGACCGTCGGTCTCGATGACGTTCCAGCCGAAGGCGGCGTACTTGGCTGCCAGCGGCTCGACGTTCATGACGTTCTTCACCCAGCCGTCAATCTGCAGGCGGTTGCAGTCGACGACGGCGCAGAGGTTATCGAGGCCGTGATGCGCGGCGGACATGGCCGCTTCCCAGACGCTGCCTTCCTGCTGCTCGCCGTCGCCCATCAGGACGTAAATGCGGTGGCTGGCATGGTTTAGACGGGCGGCGAGAGCGCTGCCGACGGCCGCGCCGAGGCCTTGTCCGAGCGAGCCGCTGGAGATTTCTACACCGGGAACTTTGAGCCAATTGGGGTGGCCCTCGAAGCCGGAGCCGAGCTGGCGCAGAAGGACGACGTCGTCGAGGGGAAAATAACCGGCCTTGCCGAGGGCGACGTAGAGCGCCGGGGCTTTGTGTCCGGCGGACCAGAAGACGCGGTCGCGCTGGGGCCAATGGGGATGAGCGGGGTCGTGATTCAGGACGTTCAGGTAGAGGGCGGCGGCGATATCCATGACGGAAAGAGTGCCGCCGGGATGGCCGGAGCCGGCGGCGTGAATGCTGAGGAGGTTGATGGCGCGCATTTCGGCGGCGGCGGCGATTAGTTCGGCGATGCTGAGGTGCGGCCCGGATTTTTTTGCTGGCGGCGTCATGGAGAGTCTCCCGGGGCTAATTTGTTCTCTTCTTTTCATTTTCTCCAGGGCATGAAGCAAGGTACAAGAAACGAAAACTATCGGGCGGCGAATGGGGGAGAAAACGCACCCTTTGCGCCGATTGGCCCTTGGCGGTTGCAAAGGAATGAGTGCAGGCCCTCGTCGGGAGTTTCTGTGCGGTGGGTTGGATCAACCCAACTCCTTTTATTACAAGCGGTTACGGCAGGAAAGCTGTCGGCTATATCTTCCCGGGCCGCGGCCGATGCAAAGAAGGGAAAATCTGCACTCATCCTCGTGTTGACTTGAAGCAAGGCAAATGCCAGAAAAACGACCTGCTGGCGCGCAAAGCGGACCCGGATTGTCCGCGCCTATCCGGAGCGGGGCTGCAGGCGAGCGCTGAAATGGCGGAGAAAAGGGGCCTGGTGGGTCAGATCGTAGCCGCGGAGGGTTTCGCGGCGCTTCCAGACGTCCAGGATGACTTCGACGACGTATTCGATGTGGCTCTGGGTATAGACGCGGCGGGGAATGGCCAGGCGGACAAGGTCCATGCGGGCGTGCTCGCCAAACATGAGCGTGCCGATTTCGACCGAGCGGATGCCGCCGGCCAGATAGAGTTCGACGGCGAGGGAGACGCCGGGAAGTTGCGCCGGAGGAATGTGCGGGAGGAAGGCGCGGGCGTCGAGATAGATGGCGTGGCCGCCGGGAGGCTGAACGAGGGGCACGCCCTCGGCGGCGATGCGGTTGCCAAGAAAAGCGGTGGAGGCGATGCGGTATTTGAGGTAGTCCTCTTCGAGGGCTTCGTTGAGGCCCACGGCGATGGCTTCGAGGTCGCGCCCGGCGAGGCCGCCGTAGGTGGGGAATCCTTCGGTGAGAATGAGGAGATCTTTTTCCTGCTGGGCGAGGAGGTCGTCATTGGTGCAGAGGAAGCCGCCGATATTGGCGAGACCGTCTTTTTTGGCGGACATGGTGCAGCCGTCGGCGAGGGAGAACAGTTCCTGGGCGATTTCGCGGGGAGTTTTATCGGCGTAGCCGGGTTCGCGGAGTTTGATGAACCAGGAGTTTTCGGCGAAGCGGCAGGCGTCGATATAAAGCGGGATTTTGTGTCTTGAGCAGATGGCTTTTACGGCGCGGACGTTGGCCATCGAAACGGGCTGGCCGCCGCCGGAATTGTTGGTGACGGTGAGCATCACCAGGGGAATGCGCTTCGCTCCCACGCGTTCGATGGTTTCGGCGAGGCGAGCGGCGTCCATATTGCCCTTGAAGGGATGCAGGGCGGCGGGTTCGCGGGCTTCGGGGATGGGCAGGTCGAGGGCTTCGGCGCCGACGAATTCGCAATTGGCGCGGGTGGTGTCGAAGTGGGTGTTGTTGGGGACCACGTCGCCCTTCTTGCACATCACGGTGAAGAGGATGCGTTCGGCGGCGCGGCCCTGGTGCGTGGGAATGACGTGGCGGAAGCCGAAGATGTCCACGACGGAGCGGCGGAAGCGGTCGAAGCTGGAAGAGCCGGCGTAACTTTCATCACCGCGCATCATGGCGGCCCACTGTTCGGTGGACATGGCCGAAGTGCCGGAATCGGTGAGCAGGTCGATAAGGATGGCGTCGGCGGAAACGAGAAAGAGGTTGTAGCCGGCGGCGGCGATCAGGCGCTGGCGTTCTGCTCGGGTGGTTTCGCGGATGCGCTCGACGCTCTTGATGCGGAAGGGTTCGATGATGGTGCGGATGGGCATGGCCGCCTTTCTGCGCCTGCGCAGGAATTGAAGACTATATCATCTGATTCTACGCAGGTCACTTGCGGACTCCATTCGCAAGGGCATGATTTTCCACTCGTTCAAGCGTCCGGCTCCTGCTCTTCTTTTTTCTTTTTCAAGGACTCCGCGGCGGGATCGCGCACCAGTCCGGCTTTCTCGAGCGCGCGGAAATAATCCGGGCGGGCGTGGCGGAGATGTTCGGCAGGAACGCGGCCGTTCAGCCAGGCGAGGTCCATGGGATAGACGAGCGGGTCAAAGATCACTAGATAGAAGTGCCAGAGGAGGATGGAGAAGGTGGCCAGCAGAGCTTCGTAGAAGTGGATGGCGGTTGCGGCGTCGGTCACCCACTTGGGAAAGAAATGCAGGGTGAAATTATTGAACCACAGCAGGAAGCCGGAAAGGGCCATGACCGCGGTGCCCCAGAGAAAGGCCCAGTATTCGATTTTTTCTGCGTAGCTGAATTTGGCGAATTGCGGGGCTTCGCGGGAGAAGCCGAGATTATAGCGGACGACGCCGAGTAAATCGGTGAAATCGCGCCAGCGGGGAAGCAATGCGCGCAGGATAATGCGGTCGCGCTTGTTCACCGCGAGATGAACGGCGTGATAAATGGTTGCGGCCAGCAAGACCACCGCGGCGAGGCGGTGCATTGTGCCGCGAAAGGCGATGTGGCTTTCCCACAGAAGCAGGGGCTGGGCCCACCATTTCGCGGGATATTTCAGGGCAAAGCCGGTGAAGACCAGCGTGGGAAAGCTGAGCATGACGCCCCAGTGGGCCAGGCGGAAATGGAAATTCATGCGCACGGCCTGTTGCGGGCTTTCCGGGCGGGGGCGCGGGCGCACGAGTTTGGAAAGCAGGTCCAGGGCGTTGTGCGCCACCATGAAGAGGAGCGTGAAGGGAATCAGCAGCCAGTAAATCCAGCGGATCCAGCGCACCACGGGATGCGCGGGGCCGCTGGCGGTGCGCACGTGCACCGCGCCGATGGCGAATCTTTCTCCCGCGCCGTTATGGCAATGGCCGCAGGTTTTCGCAAGATTGGCGGGGTGAACCATGGAGCGCGGGTCGCTGGAGCGGAAGATGTCGTGCACGCCGTGACAGGAGGAGCAGTTGGCCACGGTCTGCGAGCCCTGGCTGATGGAAAGACCGTGGAAACTGTCGGCGTAGGAGGGGACGCGGTCGATGGGCAGGTTGTAGCGCTCGGCCAGGCGCTCGTCGCTGTGACAGCGGGCGCAGGTGTCCATGGAAACGCGGGCGGCGTTGACGCGAGAGCCGGCGTCGGAGGGGGCAAGAATGCCATGTTCGCCATGGCAGTCGGTGCAGACGGGAGCGTCGCGAACGCCGGAGAGCATGGCCTGGCCGTGAACGCCCTCGAGATATTTTTTGGCGATGGCGGCGTGGCAGCGGCCGCAGGTTTCGGCCAAGTTCCAGTGATTGATGGGCGAACGGGCTTCGCGGCCGACGGCGATGCCGTGGCTGCCGTGACAGTCCGAGCAGGTGGCGGCATTTTTTCCGGCGGCGACGGCTTGCGCGTGCACGCTCAGGCGGTAGCTTTCCACAGGATGGGCCAGGGGAATGTGGTGGCGCGAGAGAAAGGCCTTGTTGCCGTGGCAAACCGAGCAGGTATCGGGGAGATTTTTCCTGGCCACGGGGGAGGCGGCCGCCCTGGAAGCAACGATGCGATGGGCGGGGCCGTGGCAGTTGGCGCATCCGGGAGCGTCGGGATCGCCGGCCTTTTGCGCTTTGCCATGCGCGCTTCCCCGCAACTCGGTCACCTGCTGCTCGTGGCAGGCGGCGCATTTCTCCGGGGCTACCTTGGTTTCGGACGAGAGTTCGTGCAGATCTCCGTGGCAGGAGCGGCAGGCGTCCGCGCCCAGCGCGGCGTGGACGCTATGCGGAAGATCGGCGGCGGGTTCGGCATGGCAGGCGGCGCACTGCACGCGCGGGATTTTCGCGGGATGAGGGAAGCCGCGCACGGCGGTGTGGCAGTCGCGGCAGGCCAGGATGCCGTGGATGCTGGACTGGAATTTGCCCGCGTGCAGGGAGATGCTTTTGCCGGATTCGCTTTTCATGCCCGGCTGGCCGTGGCAATCGAGGCAGGCCGAGTTTTCCTTGTTGGCGCCTGCGGCAGTGGGAGCCAGGAGGGACAAGGCCAGCAGCAGCGCCAGAACGATGGCCAGAACCATCGCGGCAATTTTCAGCACGCGCATGTGCACACCCTCCTTCAGCGGCCTTCCCAACTCTCTAGCGGTACGCAAAAAGCATGGCGTACAAAATCCACAGGACAATGCCGAAACCCACGGTCAGGGCGGACCAGGCGAAAGCACGGATGGTGCGAGTGACGATGGGGGGATAGGCGACGTCCATTTTTTCATCGAGCTTGCCGGCAGCAGCCAGGGATTCCACTTCGCGCGGCTTGTCCCGGCGCATCTCTTCGAGGGCCACGCGGCCGGTGAAGATGGTGATGTCCATGGGGAATTTTTCCGGGCGCAGGTGAGTGTTGAAGAAGTGCACGGTGAAAATGAAGCCGGTGGCCAGCAGGGCCTCGTCACTGTGAATGATGGTGGCCACGTTGAGAAACATGCCGGGCAGGACGCGGGTAAAGAAAACCGGGAACCACAGGGTCAGGCCGGTGGCGCCGATGATGGCGATGCCCCAGAAGACGGCGAAGTAGTCGAATTTTTCCCAGTAGGTCCAGCGGCCGTAGGAGGGGCGCGAGCCGAGGCCCACGAACCATTTTATGGTGGCGATAAATTCGGAAAGGTCGCGGCGGCCGGGGATCATGGAATCGGGGCTAAAGAGCAGCGCTTTCCAGGAATGATACTCATGGCGCTTGAGGCGCAGCAGGTCCAGAAGGTGAATGACGAAGACGGAGAACATGACCACGGCGGCGGCGCGATGAATGTAACCGGCAGTTTGGAACCCGCCGAGCAGGCGGGAGAGAGTGACGGCCCAGCCGGTGTAGGAAAACTTCAGCGTCAAGCCGGTGAGCGCCAGACTCATGAAGCTGAGAATCATGCCGGTGTGCAGGACGCGGTGCAGGCGCGTGAAGCGCACGAACTGGCGTTCGCCGGCGGGCGGAACGGCGGCGGCGCGCAGTTCGCGGCGCATCTGGAAGGCGCGCGGAATCCACAGCAGGGTGTGCAGGCCGCTGACCAGGAAGGTGCCGGCCAGCAGCGCGGTCATTCCCCAGAAGGCGGCAAAGAGGAAGGGATACTTGCGGGGATCGTGGTGCGTGGCGTGGGTGAGGTAACCGGCGAAGCGGCGGGTGGCGCCGGGATGGCACTTCTGGCAGGTGGCCACGACGTTGGCGCGACTCAGGCGCGAATCAGGGTCGGCCACCGCGCGGACGTCATGCGCGCCGTGGCAGTCATAGCATTTGGCGGTCTTGGTGTAGCCGAGGCGCGAGACTTTTCCGTGATAGGTGTCGAAATAGGTTTTGGCAATTTGTTCGTGGCAGCGGCCGCACTTGGTCATGATGTCCAGCTTGAAAGCGTCTTCATCGGCGCGGCGGATGGTGTGGGCGGTGTGACAGTCGTCGCAGACCGGCAAGGGATGGTCGTGTGTGCCTTTTCCGCGGGCATGAACGCTGCGGTCGAACAGTTCCTGAATGCCGTGATGGCATTGGCCGCAGGTGGCGGGGACGTTGGCGGGGTTGACGCTCGATTGCGGATCGCTGCGCGGGAGAACGCGGTGGGCGGTGTGGCAATTGGTGCAGGTGGCCGTGACGGTCAGGCCGCTCTTGAGCAGGCCCTTGCCGTGAATGCTTTCGGTGTAATGCTCGATGATTTCGTGCTGCGTTCCCGTGTAGCGTGTCGCGGCCTTTTGTCCTTCGCGATGGCAGCGAGCGCAGAGGGTGGGGACATTGGTAGGAAAAGTAGGCGAGGCAGGATCTTTTTTTCCCAGGACGCCATGGGTTCCGTGGCATTCGCGGCAGTCCGGAGCCACGGGATTTTTTGCGGCGAGAAGTTGCCCATGGGTGCTGCTCTGGTATTGCTTGCCGATATCTTCGTGGCAGGCGGTGCAGTCGACGGAGCGGGTGATGGTCTCGCAGGGGCGCAGGCGCGAAGCGTTGACTTCCGAGTGACACTGGCTGCAAGCGATTTTGGAGTGGCGCGAGCCAGCCAGGTCCGCCGCCGGAACGAACATCGAGCGGGAGTCGCGAACGCGGCGCAGCAGTTTGTTGGCATGGCAGCGGAGGCAATCGGCGTCGGCCATGCCCTGTTCATAGAAGACGTTGCGAATTTTGTGGGGCTGGTGGCAATCGACGCAGGCCGGGAGAACGTGCGACTGCTTCTCCCATAATTCGCCCTTGATGGTTTTGCGGTGCACTTCCTCGATTTGGGCGTGGCAGCGCGTACAGGTCGCGGCTATATTTTTTCTGGCGATGCTGGAATCCGGGTCGGTATGCGGGAGGATGAGGTGAGCGGTGTGGCAGGTGGCGCAGGTGGGAGCCACGATCAGGCCTTTTTTCAGCAGGCCTTCGCCGTGAATGCTTTCCGAATAGTTTTCCAGGATGTTGCTTTGGGGGATGGCGCGGTTGCGCTGCACCGGCGTGCCTTCGCGATGGCAGCGGCCGCAAACGAAGGGGACTTTCAGCGGGGCCACCGCCGAGCGGGGATCTTTTATGGGATAGATGTCGTGTTTGCCGTGGCAGTCCTTGCAGCGCGGGGCCAGCGGGTCGCCGCGCGCGATGGCCTTTCCGTGCAGCGAGCGGGCATGCTGCTCCTGCTCGAGCGAGTGGCAGAGGCCGCAGTCCACGGGATCGACGGGTGCGGCGTGGGGGATCTCCTGGCCTTCGAGGCTGATGTGGCAGGCGGTGCAGCCCAGGCTGGCGTGCGCCGAAGAGGCCAGCTTTTTCGCGTCCACAAAGAGGGATACGGTTCGCCCGGAATGCTCGACGGACATGGCTTTATCGCCGTGGCAGGCGAGGCATTCTTCGTTGGTGGCCGGAGAAGGAGGAGCGGCGCGGCAAGGAGAGGAAGCGGCGGCGTGGAGGAGAAGCAGCAAGAAAAGTCCGCGGAAGGCGTTTCCGCCCGCGGAGTGCGAACTTTTCTGGATCCAGACTTTCACCCTACCCAGACTTTCCTGAAAACTTTGCCGGCGGCTATTTCAGTCCCAAGTCGGTGAGGATCTTGGGGTTTTCCTCTTCCATGGCCAGCAGGGCGTGGCAGGCGGAGCAATCGTTGTTGATTGTTTTTCCGTCCGCGCTGGTGTGGCTGCCGTCATGGCAGCGGAAACAGCCGGGGAAATCGTTGTGCCCCAGATTATTGGGATGCGTCCCCCAGGAAATCTTCATATCCGGAAAAATATTGCGCTCGTAGATGGCGGCCACCTGCTCGGCGGACTGCTGCACGACGGTGCGGCGCGCCTGATAAATCTGCGGGTAGGAAGCGCGGTAGAACTCGTTGAGTTCGGTGACGATGCGGCGGCGAGCTTCGTCGCGGCCGGAATATTCGGCCTTGAGAAGTTCCAGGCCCTTCTTTTTGATGAAAGGCAATTCGGGGCTGACCAGGCCTTCGCTCATGCGCTTGTCCATGGCGGCATCGGGCATTTCAAAGGCATGGGTGGGGCGGTTGTGGCAGTCCACGCAATCCATGGTGCGGGTTTCGCCCGCGGCCAGTTGCTGCGGGGTGGCTTTCACGTCGCTGGAAACGTATTCCACGGTTTTTCCGGTGTCGTCGGTGTAATAGACCACGGGGATGACCTGGCGCTGTTCGTCAATGGAGATATAGCGGATGCGCGAACCGGCGTCGAGGTGGCGACCGTGAATACCCACGGCACCCTGCCAGGTGCGCCCGCCGATCTTCATCAGCAGGACGGTCTTGAGCGCGGTGTTTTTCTCGTCCTCCTGATATTTTGTTTTCACCAGGAATTTATCGCCGGTGAAGCGCTGCGGCCAGTGGCATTGCTCGCAGGTTTCGCGCGCCGGGCGAAGGTATTTAACCGGGGCGGGAATGGGCCGGGAATAGGTATGGAAGGTCACGGCGAAGACCTGACGCACGCCGGAAAGTTTGGAACGCACGAACCATCCGGCGCCGGGACCGATATGGCAGGCCACGCAGGAGACGTTGGAATGGGGGGAGTTCTGATAGGCGGTGAATTCGGGAATCATGACCGTGTGGCAGGTCTGCCCGCAGAATTGCGTGGTGTCCATGTACTCGACGCCGCGATAGGAGGCCATGGAAACGATGGCGGCATTGAGCAGGGTGGCGCCGCTGACCAGCAGGAAGGCGCGGCGCGCGGCGGGAATGCTGAAATCGACGGCGGGATAGGTGAGCGGCAGGGCCTGGCGCTTGCGCAGGGCGCTCTGGCGCTGCCAGATGCCCAGGGGAATCAGCAGCAAGCCAAGGATGAAAAGTCCCGGGAGAATCAGAAAGATAAGGATGCCGATGTAAGGGTGGACGGATCCGCTGTGCAAGGATTCGAGGATCCAGAAGCCAATCATGGTGAAGGCGCTGCTGGTGGTGAGAACAACGCCAGCCACGGAAACAAGATTCTGGCCCAGGTAATAGAAGAGCCGGACCCATTCGCGAATGGTGTGCTGCGGGATCATAGTTGGCCGCCGCTGCTCATTTCCTTTCGTTCCCTGGCCGCAATAAATTGCGGTCCCTGGCGGGGAGGCGCCGGGGACCGCAGACGGAAGCAGACTGTCTGACCGGCGTCAGGAGTGCGCCGCTATTTCTTGCACAGGCTTCTCATGTAGGCGATGACGTCCTTGATTTCGGTTTCCGTCAGCTTCTTGTCATAGGCGGGCATCTTGTTCTTGCCCTTGGTGATGACTTCCGTCCATTCCGCGTCGGTGGCCTTGGCGGCCTCCTCGGTGCAGATGCTGGGGGTTTTGGTGGCTTTCCCCGCAGCGGTGGCTGCGGTTCCGTCGGGACCGTGGCACCCTGCACACTTCGCTTTGTACACCTTTTCGCCCGCGCTCTGGGCCTGCGCCGGCGCGCTCACAAGGAGCATAACGGCGAGGGCCAGAAGACACCCGCCGAATTTTACCGCCCAGTGGTTACGCATTGTCATGATCGCCTCCCTCTTGCCTTCGCGCGGGGTTTTCGTTGCAGCCCCCGCGGAATTTCTCTAGCGCGCCTTCTGCTGTTCTATCTTTCCGATATACAGGCGCAGCCCCGCCAGCACCAGAAAGATGCTCAGCAGAGCGGCAGCCAGGCCCATGCGGCGGTAATCGCGCTCGCGCAGGGCCTCTTTTCCGGCTTGCAGATTTTTGGCCGCGATCTTCATGCCCGCCTGCACGTCCTGATTCACGGGATCGAGCTGGAAACGGTGGATGGAAACGCGGGCCTTGGTGAGGGCATCGCGCGCCTGATCCTGCTCGAGCTTGGCTTCGCTGACTTCCATGCCGGACGCTTCGGCGACGGCGAGAACCTTATCGGCGTTGTGGATGTCCTCCTCGAGTTGCGTCAGGCTGCCGAGAATTTTCACGCGGGCCTGGTCGCAGACGTCTCCGGGCTTGTGGCACTGCATGCACACGGCCTTGGGGCCGGTACCCAGATTGGCGTCGGAGGGATGGCTGATGTCGTGCTTGCCGTGGCAGACCATGCAACCGGGAAGAGCGGAGCGCTGAAACGCGGCTTTGTGCGTGCTCTTTTCATAAAGCTGCGACTGAAAGACGTGGCAGTTGGAGCAGACGTTTTGCACGGAGTCCACGCCCGGAGGCGCGGCGCCGTGATTGCCGTGGCAGGTGGTGCAGGTGGGCGCGCTCAGGTCTCCGCCCTCAGTCATCGCTTTATAGTGCACGCTGGTGGTGTACTTGGCGAACTGGTCGGTGGGGATGTGGTGATCCTTCATGTAGGCGGCATCGGCGTGGCATTTCGAGCAGGTCTTGGCCACATTCAGGGGATGAACCTGGGAGCGGGTGTCGCTGGCGGGGCGCAAACCGTGCAGGCCGTGGCAGTCGGTGCAGACGGCGACTTTCTGGTCGCCTTGGGCCAGGAGTTTTCCGTGCACGCTGGTTTTATACTGGGCCAGCTGGTCGGTGCGCAGCGAGGGATTGTATTTGCGCATGTAGGCGCCGTCGGCATGGCATTTGCCGCACAATTCCGGAATCTGTTTCTTTTCGATTTTGCCGCGGAAACCGGCCTTCTTGCTCATGGCGTCCATGTCCGCGAGGGTGGGGTCGCCGCCATGGCAACTGGCGCAAGTGAGGCCTTTCTGCGCGTGAATATCCGTGGCGAACTGCTCCGCGGTCACTTGCAGGGGCGGGTCGAGCGAAGCGTGGCACTCCACGCAAGTGTTGGTGGTTTGCGCGGGTGCGGGAACCGCAGCAAGGCAGAGCAGTAAGCCGGGCAGCAGGTACCGCCAGATCGAGTTATTTCGCCACATAGCCATAGACCGTCATCGCCAGGATAAACGCCAGCGCGAAGATACCCACGCCCAGAATCATTCTGCGGCCGCGCCCGCGGGCCACGCCATCGAAGAAGGGCAGGAGAACCCACAAGCCGCCAGCGGCGCCGAAGGTGAGAATGCCGAGCAATTCGCCATCCACGAACCACACTTTGGCGGGAATAAGCTTGAGGGTCTGAAACATGAACAGGAAATACCATTCGGGCTTGATGCCCAGGGGCGCCGCGGCGAAGGGGTCCGCCTTGGTGCCCAGTTCCCAAGGGAGCAGCGCGGCCAGCACGCCCAGAACGGCCAGGGCGAAATACCAGGCCATCATTTCGCGCAGGAAGAAACTGGGGAAAAATTTCATTTCGCTGGCTTCGGCGGGCGCCTCTTTCCAGCGTTCTTCCACTTCCGGGGGAACGCTCATGCCGAAGCGCTGCACCAGGAAGATGTGCGCGCCAATCAAAACCGTGGTGATGCCGGGAAGCAAGGCCACATGGAAGCCGAAGAAGCGCGTCAGCGTCGCTCCGGTCACTTCCTCGCCGCCGCGGAGGAAAATCATAATCCACTTGCCGATCACGGGAACCTGCCCGGCGATGTCGGTGCCCACCTTGGTGGCGAAAAAGGCCAGCGTATTCCAGGGCAGGAGGTAACCGCTGAAGCCGAAGCCCATGGCCAGGAAGAGCAGGAGCATACCGGTGACCCAAGTCAGCTCGCGGGGTTTGCGGTAGGCCTTGAGGAAGAGCACGCTGAACATATGCGCGAAGGCGGTGAAGATCATGAGGTTGGCGGCCCAGGAGTGGATGGAGCGGATGAGCCAGCCGAACTGCACGCGGGTCATGATGTACTGCACGCTTTCAAAGGCTTCGCCGGCGCTGGGGCGGTAATAGAGCAGCAGGAGGATTCCGGTGCATACCTGCAAACCGAACAGGAAGAGAGTGATGCCGCCGAGGAAATACCAGTAGGAGCGGCCGTGCATGGGCACGGTTTTCTTGACGAGCGGGGCGATCAGGTCCTTGAAGTCGAGGCGCTCGTCCAGCCAGTCGTAAGCCTGTTGCAGAAGCTTCACGCTAGGCTCCCTGTTTCCGGTGGACCACCACGTCATCTCCACGCAGGTTCACCTGGAAAACTTCCAAGGGACGCGGCGGAGGCCCGCTGACATTGCGGCCATTGATGTCGTACATGCCGTTGTGGCAGGCGCACCAGATCTGGTGCAGGTCATTGCGGTATTGCACCGTGCAGCTCAGATGGGTGCAGGTGGCCGAGAGAGCGCGATATTCGCCTTCCGCCGTCAGCAGCAGCAGGGCCGGGCGATTTCCAAAGCGGAAGATCTTCGCGCTATTGGGCTTGAGATCGCCTTTCTTGCAGGCGACCACTTCATCGCCGCCCAAATCGGCGACGGGCGGGGGAACCAGATAACGCAGGACGGGATAGACGAAAGAGACGACCGAAGCGACCAGGCCGCCGCCCAGTAGGACTTCTACCAGGCGGCGGCGTTCCGGCTTTACGGGGGATGTATCGTTATTGGACATGAGCTTTCCGTTTCCCTCCGGATTTGGGCGCGCGCTTATTTAGTTTTTTTTGGCGAGGGTGCGAATGTGCGCCACCAGGCCGGTAATCTGTTCCGGGGTGAGCTTGGTTCCGTAGGCGGGCATCTTGTTCTTGCCCCCGGTGATGATGGTGGTCAGTTCCGCGTCGGTCTGCTTCTGCACATCGGCGGAACCCATGTCCCGGGTCTTCATGGCTGGCTTTCCGGCGCCGTCCGCGCCGTGGCACATGGCGCACTTGGCCTTGAACAGATCGGTGGCTTCATCGGCGCGCGAAGACGCCGGCCAGACCAGAAGAGCCATCCCTGCCGCTGCGATCACCAACCCCCTGCTGATTGCTGAGTTCATCGTTGTATCCTCCCAGAGAAGTGACGGGGACAGGGTATTCCACCTGCCCCCGGCCTTGCAAGACTGCTAGAAGCGGTATTCCAGACTAAAAGATACGTAATGGGCCTTGTACGAAGGCTGGTCCACGCCCAGGAATAGGTAGCGCGCCGCCGAGGTGTCGCCCACCACGAAGTATGGGTAATAGGGGCTGGCAGTGCCCGAGGGGCTGGCCGTGTTGCTATCCAGAATCGGGGTGGTGCAGCCGACGACGGAGTTCGTGACTGGGGGACCGTTGGGGATGGGACTCACGCAACCCATGTACTGGGTCATGGCGGAAGTCTGATAGTCCTTGTAGTCCCACTGCTGGTAGCGGTACTCGAATTTGGGCGTGACGTGGTCGGTCAGTTTGTAGCGGAACATGACCGTGAACTCATGCGAGCGGTTGACCGTCTCGGGATAGTCCGTGGCGGAGTTGGTGCCCACCAGCATGAAGCGGTCTGGATCGTTGGCGATCGGCAGATTGGGATGGTTGATGGGGTCGCCCAAGTACATCGAATTGACATTGCCCTTGGCCGCCGAGAGTGTGTAGTAGGTGGTCAGATAGGCTTTCTTGTTGAAATAGGTGTCGGCGCCGACCGCAAGAATGTCCACGCGTTCGTCGGCAACGCTTTGCCAGTCGTTGTTGGCAGTGTCGCAAGCGCCGCGATCGGCCACCAGCGAGCTGTTCGGACCGCAGCCGCCCGTGCCGGAATTGCTTTCTGGCGCGCGATAACGGGTGACCATGCGCTTGTGATACTGCTCGCGGGAATATTCGGCGAACAGAGTCACTTGGGTGGTGAGGGCGTAATCCAGATTGACGCCGTAGTTGTAGGAGATGTCCTTCAACACGCCGTAGAGGTAATAGTCGCCGGTGCGTGCGGCGGCGCCGGTGAGGAAGTTCAGAGCCGTGGCGTTGTTGGTGCCGCCGGCACGGTTGTAGTCATCCTGGGTCGTGCCGCCAAAGGCCGAGGCGCTGAACTTGTCGGTGAAGTTGTATTGCACCAGACCGTCGGCGCGATTGCGCAGGCGGGCCGCTTCGTCAAAGCGCCGCGAGTACGGGCTGTCTACGGGGATGTTCCCGGAGATTTCCTCGGACAAATCATCCAGATAGACATCTGGCTTGCGGTCGGAGTGCCCGTAGGAGAGGCGCACGAGCAGGTCCTTGTTGGGGCTGAGGTCCAGGGCGGAGAAGATGGTGTTCTCCACCGATTTTTCGGCGTCGCGATGCACGCGGTCCATCCATTCCTTCTCATAGCCGATCTTGAAGGCGCTGCGCTTGGAGAAGTACCAGTTGCCGCTCAGTTCCAGGTTCTTGCGGTTGTAGCCGAAGGGAGTATTCGACTCCGGGGTGGGCAAGAGTGTGATCGGATCCAGTGCCGGCGTTGCGGAATCACCCTGCGCGGGCGTGAAGTCATGCACGGGCGTGTTGTTGTTGTAATCGTAGTGGCGGTAGGAGGCCTTGGCCTGAACCTTCTTCCACATGGTGGTTACACCGGAAAGGTTCATGGCCAGGGTTTGTTTGCTTCCGCCGAGGCTGGCCACCGGAAGTGTCGCCAGGGAGTTGCAGGCTTGCGTCCCGTCGCCGCAGGTAAGCGCCGCGGAGTTGGTGCTGTAGGGCAGGAAAGGATCGTCCTGCTTGAGCCAGCCCGGGGTGACGCTGCCGGTTACGCGCAGGAACTTGCCCACGTCGGCGCCTGCGGCAAAGTTCAGGTACTGCGCGTGATTGTCCGGATAAAGGTCCATGCGCCCGGTGAGCGGATTGCCGACCAATTCGTTGGTGAGGCGAAATGGATTGTCGAAGATCAGCGTTCCGACGTTGTTCTGAAAGAAAGAGCCGAGATAGCCGGCCTGGAAGGCCCAGCTCTGCCTTCCGTATTCGGCGCCGAACTGCACGCGGTTATTGAAGTAATTGATGGGCTCGGGCAGTTCCACGCCGTAACCAGCGGTGGCGCTGGCGCTGGGGCTGGAGTTCATAATCAGGCCGATGGGCCGGTTGCCCTTTTCGCTTTCCCGCCAGAAGGAAGCGGTCAGGTTCCATTCCGCGGTGGGATTGTAGGAAAACAGCAGGCTGCCGGCGCGGCGCAGAATGGAAGGAGTGATGTAGTTGAAGCTGGAAAGCAGCTGGTTGTTGATGACCGAAGGAATATTCGCTCCGGTGGTGGCCTGCAAGGTTTGCTGGATGAGATCCGGGAAGCGCCACACGCCCGGCGAGGTTTCGGTGAACAGAGTGCGGGCGGTGTTGCTGTAGATGTGTGGAATTTCGTCGTAGCGGAACTGAAGCTTGAATCTGCCATAGCTTCCGTACGTCGCCAGATAGCTCTGGTCCTTGAACAACGACTTGGTAGAGCGCAGCGTGAAGTAGTTGTTCTTGGAGCCCAGGACGTTTTCAAATTTGAAATCCATGCGGCGGATGTTGAAGCCGTTACGGATGTCCCGGTACTCGTTGTACTTGGAGGTTTTCAGGGACGGCTCGAACGGGCTGCCGCACCCCAGGCATCCGCCGTTGAGCAGATCCGGCCGGCCATCCACTTCTCCCCAGGCGTAGCGGAGCCCGAAATCGATGGTCCCATGCTCGGGGGCCTTCTCCTGTGCGAGGAGGCCCGCTGGAGCCAGGAGGATGGCGAAGGCTGCGAAAGCTGCTATTTGTTTGATGGTTTTCATGTTCGTCCGCTCTCCCTTCTCTTAGCGCAGGAAAAAATTGCCCGACGGATGATTCGATCCGTGAATTGCCGAATGGCAGTTGGTGCAGCCCCGGTTGAAATTCTTGATCGAGCCCAGCGGTTGCGCCTGGGTCGGGTGGCGGCTGGCCACGTGGCAGGAATCGCAGACGCGCGGCATGCGCACCTTGAGCAGTTGCGGGTTGCTGGTGCCGTGCGGGTCGTGGCAGTTGGCGCAATTTTCCATGACCGGCGGGTGCTCCCAGAGGAAGGGACCGCGGCGCTCGGTGTGGCAGCTCAGGCAGTTTTCATTGACGGTGGCCTGCAGGAGCTGTTTGGGATAGGGCGAACCATGCGGATTGTGGCAGCTCGTGCAAGTGACCTTGCCTTCGCGATAGGGCATGTGCGAGGAGCGCTGCAGCTGCGCTTTGCGCATCTGGTGGCATTGCAGGCAGAGTTCGGGCTGCGACTTCTTCAGGCCGCGGTTCTCCGTCAGCGGAGAGTTATAACGGCCTTCGGAGGAGAGCGCCGGATGCAGTTCCTGCTTCACCTGGTGGCAGTCCACGCAGGCCAGAGCCCGCGAATCATGCTGGCTGCCCTTCCAGAAGAGGCGGTTGCCCTTGGAATGGCAATCCAGGCAGGCAGCGTTCTGTTCGGCGACGGAATTCTTGGAGTCCTTGCCGAAGCGCACGGGGATGGTTTCCTTGCCACCACCGGCCTCGACGTGAGCCTTCCCTGGCCCGTGGCAGGCTTCGCAGCCGCGCTTTTCCAGTTCCGTTCGCGGATGCTCCATGATTTTTCCCATGATGGTGTTCTTGAAGCGCTTGTGCTGGTCTTCATGGCAGGTGATACAGGTTTCCATGCCCACGTAATCGCCATCGGCCTGGGAAGCCACCGGTGCGGTGACCGCAGGCTTAGCGTCCTTGTCGGCCGTCTGCGCCGCGCTCGCGCTTGCCCATGCCAGCATGCCTGCGCCCGCGAAGATCAGCGAGAGAGCCATCAGTTTGAATGGTTTGCGGTGCTCCATAGAAACTCCTTGCTCGGCCCCGTGGCCGCTGCTAAAACATTACGACTGCCGCATCATACTACTGCGCACACAATCCTGAAATCAACTGCTAGGAACCTTCCCACCTGCTATTGGTCAAAGCAATCCTGCTGCCAGTGGCTAACGCTCTAGGGATTCGGGGGAGGGATGGGAAATAGGCGTCGAGGAAGCGCAAAACACACTCTTAATTTCTTGTATCTGACAGACAATAAATGGATTAACGTGGCTTTACTTTATTTGGCTGATGGCTTGCTGTGCGGCGTATCTTATTCCCTTTTCGGACTTCGAGGCCAAAACTGGACAAATTTGGAATTTTTTATGCGCCATTTCACTCAGTACTAGCTCCAAATCCCCACTTTCCGCAAGGCCGAGATTCCGCAACCGAGGAGGAGTCGTGGTAAACTTGGTCGAGTTATAGGCCCGTAGCTCAGTTGGTTAGAGCGCTACCTTGACACGGTAGAGGTCTGGGGTTCGAGTCCCCACGGGCCTACCATATCATTCCGATGGACTTAATCACGTTTTCGCCACGCCATTTTTAACCATTTCGTACCACTCTCCCTACCGCTGAAACAATTTCCTCGATATGTTTGCATGAACTTTGGCGGTCCAAGTTTACTGGTCCCGAATTGCGCGCAACGCGGAAAGTTGAATGCCCGCACAGGAAGACATTCCTTCCTTTCGCACCAGACTTTTCCTATAATCCCTGCGCGCCACGGAAATCCCATGCTTGAAGACATGAACGGCCAGGGCATGCAGTATTCGATTGGAATCGTCACGGAGGAAGAAACCGCCTTCCCCGAGATGAGCCGCGTCCTGGCGCCTTCTTTCCGCTCGGCGCTGGCCAGCACGGAAAAGCAGATTAAAGCGCTGGTGAACAACGAGAGCCTGCACGCCATTCTGTTCGATCTCGACAGCATCGAAGGCGGAGCGGAAGGCGGGATCGAAGTGCTGAAAGAGATCCGGCAGATTCGCGAGGATGTGGTTCTGGTGGCCATGACCCGCTCGACAAACCGTGCCATCCCGTTGAAGGCCAGCCGGGCGGGGGCTGATGAATTGTTTCTCGCTCCTGTCAATTTCCAGGAATTGAAACTTGTGCTTGCGCGAGCCATAGAGAAGCGCGCCCTCGAACTCGAAGGGCAGCGAATGCTGGATCAGGTGGAGAGTAAATCAGCGTTCTGCGGACTGATTGGCGGCAGCGAAGCCATGCAGAAGATTTACCAGTCCATCCAGGCGGTGGCCGAGAGCAACACCAGCGTTGTCCTGCGCGGCGAAAGCGGCACAGGCAAGGAGCTTATCGCGCAGGCCATCGTGCAGTCCGGCAACCGCCAGGATAAACCTTACGTGTGCCTGAACTGTTCGGCCCTGCCCGAAAGCCTCATCGAATCCGAACTTTTCGGTTATGAGAAAGGGGCTTTTACCGGGGCTGATGCGGCCAAACCCGGATTGATCGAAATGGCCGATGCGGGGACGCTGTTTCTCGACGAAATCACCACGCTGAACCAAAGCCTGCAAACAAAGCTGCTGCGCGTGCTGCAGGAGCATACCGTGCAACGGCTGGGAGGGCGCTCTGCGAGGAAGATTGATTTCCGACTGATCACCGCCACCAACGAGGATCTGGAAGACTGTCTGCGCAAGGGACGCTTCCGCGAGGATCTCTATTTCCGGATCAACGTGGTGCCCATTTTCATTCCGCCCCTGCGCGAGCGGCATGGCGACGTGGCCTTGCTGGTGGACCACTTCCTGCGCGTCTATTGCGCGGCCAACAAGAAGCCGCTCAAGCAGTTGCAGCCCGAAGTCGTTGAGATCCTGGAGGATTACGCCTGGCCGGGGAATGTGCGCGAGATGGAAAACATCGTGCAGCGCTTGGTGGTCATGAACAAGGGCACGGTCATTTCCGCCGAGCACCTGCCTCAGCACCTTCTTTCCTCGAGCACAGCCGGACAGGAGGCGATCCTCATCCCCGAGGAGGGGGTGGACTTCGACGCCGAAATGGAGCGCATTGAAATCGCTTACCTCAATGCCGCGCTGCGGCGCACCGGGGGGAAGAAGACCGCAGCGGCGGCGCTGCTGCGGATGGACCCGCAGAGAATCAAATACCTGTGCCGGAAGCTGCGGCTTTCCGGCGATTAATTTTTCACCTATGAGTGGTTAATTTTTAACCATTCGATATATTTGCGACCATTTTTAGAGAAGGCGCGGATAAACATGACCCTATCTTATTGATTATAAATAAGATTTTTAAAAGCGGTTTCCATGAGGGTTTGGAATTATCCGTGCATGTGTAGTCGCTGTTCGCAGGGAAGAAACAAAATTCCAGATTAAGAAAAGGGGGACAAAGAAAATGTCCATTCAAAAGAAATCACTGATTAGCGCTCTGAAGAAGGTCAATGTTGCCGGAGCGTCCTTGACCGGAACGGAAGAAATCAAGGGGGTCAAGGGAGTGAAGATGGTTAAGGCGGTTCGTGCGGTCAAGGCGGTTCGTGCGGTCAAGGCAGTTCGTGCGGTCAAGGCGGTTCGTGCGGTCAAGGCAGTTCGTGCGGTCAAGGCAGTGCGCGCGGTTCGTGCGGTTCGTGCGGTCAGGACAGTTCGAGCCACAAAGCTCAGCTAAGCTTGAAACCACTCCGCTTCACTAGCGGAAATCGTCAGCAAAAAGAAGGCTGCCCTGTGGCGGCCTTCTTTTTTTGCGTTTACCACAGTTTTCGGCCAAAGAAACGGAGGAGTTCCAGCCCGGCGAGCGTTACCAGGCTTCGGCGCTGGCCATAGATGCGCGCCGTACCTACCATTCCCGGCCTGAGAGTGTCGCCCGGCTCGGACACCAAAAGATCCACCACATAGAAGTTTGGCGGGCGCAATCCTTCATATTTGACCTGCTCAGCGAGATGGGGATCGATTTCGGTGGCCAGTGGGGCAATCGCAACGACGTGGGCGTCCCAAGTCTTAAGAAAACCCTCGATCTGCAACCGGGCCGCGGAACCGATGCTTGCCTTATGCAGGTCGTGCTCGGAGACATAGATGCGGGCGCGCATCAGGGAGAGATCGGCCACTTCCATCAATTGCGTGCCTTCACGCACATAAGCCCCGAGAAGATCCTTCACCCGCGGAGTGACCACCACTCCAGAGATGGGGCTGACCATCTCCAGATGGGCCGCCTCTATACTGAGTTGATGCGCTTGTTGCTCCCGGCGGTCGCGCTCTTCCAAGGCAGGACCAAGAGATGCGTATTGCATTTGGGCGGACTTGGCCCGTCCGGAAGCAAGGGCAAAATCCGCTTGGCTGCGGGCCAGCCTTGATTGCAGGGGAAGGTTGCGCATCTGGAGCAAGAGAGTTCCTGCCTCCACGGCTTTTCCTTCGTCGGCATTTACCCCGGTCACTGCTCCCGGCACAGCGGCGCGGAGAACAGCCCGCTTCGCGGGTTCGAGAGTGAAACGGCCGACGGTGGTTTCATGCCACAGGGGAAGCAAAAGAAGGATGGCAGCAACCCCGGCAATCTTGAGAAGAGCTTGTCGGGACTGGAACCATCCGCGCACACGTTCTTTCTTATCCAGATAGACGAGTTTCATAAAGTTCCCCAAAAGACGGATCCGTGACCGAAAGATCAGCGCTCCCGTACCCAGCTCCGGGATGAATGACCATTCCGGGTTGAAATTGCGAAACACGTTCCCCACAAAGCGAGCGACAACATACATCACCATGTAACTATAGCCCCCGGACAGAAGAGCATAGGACACGTAACCCAGTCGGCGCTGCCTCGGCACATAAGGCACCTCCACTGGCAAGCCCCAGATGTGGTGTTTGACCCATGCGGAGACATAGGCGGTCGAGGCCTCTTTCAGGTCCACGATGCCGAGGATTTCGCAAAGCATGTGGTAGCCATCGAGTTTAATTAACGGATTCCAGTTCATGACCGCTGCGGCGATCCCCGTGATGAGCATCAAAAAATAAGCGATGTCATGAACCGGAGTGTTGGGAGGCGTGGCCCACCAAACAGGGGTAACGATGGCGCACAGGAGTAATTCCGCCCAGACGCCGGCCACCGATATCACCAGGCGCTGGTAGCGAGTGGCCTGCACTTCCCCTTCGGTTGTGTCCGTGTAAAAAATGGGCGCCAGGTACATCAGCCCGAAACCCATCGCAGGAACACGCCCGCCATAGTGTTTGCAGGCGTGGCCATGGCCAAGTTCATGCAGGAATAGGGCCCAAACGGCCACCAGGTACAATTGAGCGACATCTCCCCATGTTTTGTGAGAGAAGTTGTAAAACTCGAGAGTGTCGCGCCCGATCTCCGACCAATGCGCCATCGTAATTCCGGCAGTGAAGGCGAACGCCACCAGGGTAACCACCGTGAACCAGGGCGTGTAGATGAAACTTGTGTATCCATGAAGCCAGGTGAGGAACCGATCAGGATTAACCGCCGGAAAAAGAATTTCGGAGAGGTCGCCGTATTTGCTTTTTGTTTTCAGGAGCTTGCGGCGCTCCTCAGTGCTTTTTTGCATCAGCAGGATATTTTTTTCCTGCGCTGTCTTGTGCCAAAACTCCGCTGCTTCAAGTGCATCCGCAAATTCCCGGAGGGTGTCGGCAGAATAGGAAATTCCTGCTTGGTGGGAATAGAGTTCGGCAACCTCTTCACAGGTCCGCTTTCCATCGAACAATTGGACGAGAGCCCACTGCTCCGGGGAAAATTTGTACATCGCACCCACACCCGGCACATAAACGCGAATCACCGTTTCGCCGTCATCGAAGTGTTCCTTAAAAGTAATGCCCGGGTCCACACGCGGGTAACGCTGGGCCATGGCGCGCGCCGGAATCTCCGGCAGGGCCACGCTCAGGGCTCGGGTGATATTCATCGCAGAGTATCGAGGCGCACGGAGGCGGTCATGCCCGGGCGCAGCTTGCCTTGCAAACCCACCAGTTCGACCAGCACTTCGATCGTTCCGCTGGCGGGGTCCACGACGGGGCTTAGTTCAATCACGCGAGTCATGTGTCGTTCCTGAGGCAAGTCGGAGGAGGTTAAGGGCAGCTCCTGGCCGCGCTTGAGCCGACCCAGGTATTTTTCCGGAAGAGTAAAGCGCAGACGCAGGGGCGCCTCGGCAGTCACCCAGAAGAGGCGTTCCCCCTTGGCGACGGCCTGGCCCTCGCGCACGTAGCGGCGGGCTACGACGCCGTCAAAGGGCGCCCGGATGCGGGTCTTATCGAATTCCAATTCCAGGCCGCGCTCGATCTCTTTGGCATTGGTGAGCATCTCGCGCACCCGCTTGATGTCCCATTGCTCCGATTCCACTTTGAACTTGGCGTGATCTAGTTGTTCCTTGGGGATGAGAGTGGCATCCCACATTTTCTGGGCGCGTTCGTAGTCTACCTGGGTGGCCCTTTCCTCGGCCTCCCAATTGCGCAGATCGGCTTCGATGCTGCGCGTCTTGGCACGGGCCGCTTCCAATTCGGCGCGAATTTGCCGGTCATCAAGCTGCGCGAGCACGTCCCCAGTCTTTACGCGCTTGCCTGCTTCTGCCTGGATTGATGCAATCAGACCTTCGCGCATGGCCACCAAGTCCAACTGATGCTCCACAACCAACGGCCCGGACACCATCAAAGGGTCATCAGCCGGTGCATGTTGAACGCCCGGCATAGCCGCGGATCTGGAGGAGTTTTCCTCACCGCGTAAAACAGGAGCGTAGGATGGATCGGTCGAGGCGGTGGCTTGCTTATCCAAGCCGCAGCCCGCCGCCATCAGCGCCATTCCCAGCACGGACAGAAGAAACTCACTGCGGAGACTTTCTTGCCGCTTCATTTTCACCACCCCACCCACGACCAGACATGCGAATACAGCCACATCACGGGCCGCCGGAAGAATACATACCCGGCCGGACGCCATCCAGTGGAAACTTTCCCGCGGCCCTCCATGCCCGTGCGGATGGCCGCGTCTTGATTGGGCACCGTTACCCGGGCGTAGAACAGACGCGATTCCCCCTCTTGCCGGCCTTGGGGGCTGACCACGGCCACGGAACCTTGGAAGGTGCGCATCGGGTAGCTGTTCAATTTCACGACGGCCTTTGCTCCGGTCTTGAGCAGGCTGGCATCCGTGTCATCGATGCCGACGTCCACCACCACGCTCGAAGCGTCCACAACTTCCGCGAAACTATCCCCCAATTGCAAGCGCCGGCCGGCGAAGTTCTCCACATGGGGAGTCGCAACGACCCCATCAATCGGCGAGCGCAATTGCGCCCTGTCCACCAATTCGCGCGAACGGTCCACTTCGGCCTTCCAGTAATCGGCCTGCACGCGCTGGATACCTGCTTCGCTCCCGTCATTCGCGGCCAGGGAACGGTTCATCTGCAGCAGGGCGGTGCGGTATTTGGCTTCGGCCTCCGCCAGGGCGGCGCGATTCTCCCAGGCGTTCATTTCGGCGAGAACTTGTCCTTGCGCCACGTGTTCGCCTTCGTGCACGTAGACCTTGTCCACCACGCCTTCGATTTCCGGCTGCACTTGCGCGCGGCGCGCAGGCGCCACCACGGCGTCCCCGTCCACGCGCAGAGGCCAAGGGAAGATCACCAGGAAGAGGGCCGCTGCGGCGGCCAGCGCCATGTACATGGTGCGGCGGCGTTTCTCGAGGGCCATGAACCTGCGTTTTCTTTGCAGGACGGGCTCGAGAATGCTGATGAACGGAACTTCCTTGTACATCTGGGCATTGCGCAAGGCCACCGTGGCTTGCCCCGCAAGGACTTCCAGGATTTCCTTATGCGCCGGAGAGAGGAAGCTCGGGTCGCTGCTCTCCATGCCGAGAATGCCCACGCGGCCGGTATCGTCGTTGAGGGGAATGGAATAAAACGCGCGCATGCCGGAATCATGGAAATACTTCTCGAACTTCGCCCGGGTCTCTTCGCGGGGCGAGTCAATGTGGCCGTCCAACTGCCGGACGTTCACAACCTCTTCGGCGAGCGCCGCCCATTGCAAAATTTCATTGAACGGTGCGATCTCCGGCGCATCTGCATTCAACTGAGTCACCCCGGTCACGGCGCTGAGCTTGAATTTGCCGCGCTGTTCCAAAGCGATGGCGGCCCGCTCGTAGGGAATCACCGCCTGGGGCGCGTTCACGATGGTCTGCAGCATGCGCTCGAGATTCAGCGTGGAAGTGATCTCGTGGCTTACGGTGACCAGCGTTTCGAGAATTTCCACCTTTCGCTCGGCCAAAAGGAGACTGGCGTTGTGCAGGGCGATGGCCGCGGTTTCCGTGATGGTGGTGAGCGCAAAGAGATCATCTTCATGAAAGGCAGTGCCGTCCAGCTTGTTCACGGCTTCCACTACACCCACCAGCGCTTCTTTGTCCATAATGGGCACGACCAGAATCGATTGCACCGCTCCTTCTTCCACGCCCTGGTTACGCGCTACGAGGCGCTCATCGGTGGCATCGGAAAGCAGCACGGCTTCCCCGGTATCGGAAACCATTCCGGCCAGACCCTCCCTGGGTTGCTGCACCATGTCCAGGTATGCGGTCGGATCCACGCCGGACTGGTGCATCAACTGGATGCTTTCATCTCCTTGAAGGAGCCAGAGATTCACTCCCTGACATTCCAGCATCTCGCAGAATTTGTTGCCAATAATTGGCAGAAGTTCGTCCATCTCCAGCGTGGAAGAAAAGACTTTCTCGAGGTCGTAGAGCTGGGTCAGCCGGCTGATGGAGGTGAGCAATTCGTGGCGTTCCTGCTCGTAGCTTTGGGCTGCGGTCAGGGCCGCCGCGGCCATTCCGGCCAGCGGCGCCAGGAGGCTTAACTGAGCTTCGCGAAGCGGGTGATCAAAATTCAAGATCTCAACGGCGCCGGCAAGTTTTCCGTCATTGAGAAGGGGCAAATAGGCGAGGGACTGGAGAGTTCTGCGAATGTCCAGATGGGCGTACTCCTCGCGCAACAAATCCTTCCCGTAAAAGAGCAGCGGGATTCTCTTTTCGCGCAAGACTCCCAGCGCCTCAAAATCGACAGGCAGGGCTTGCTCATGAACGGAAACGTCCTCGGTGGAGGCGCGGGGAACCCAACATTCCGTTTCGTTTTCGACCGAGAGAAGGTAAACATTTACCGCGGTGTTTGGCAGCAACTCGGCGACTGTCAGAGCAATAACGCGCGCGCGCGGGATAAGCTCCTGGCTGGCAAGCAACCGGCCCGCGAAGACGACAAGATCGAGCTGTAATTCAGGGCTGGGCGTAGCCATTTTCCATCTCAAAAACCGGGGTGTGTTTTCGCGGGGACTTAAAAACAATCTCGATTGCTAATTCTAATCCTTGCAATTTGTCGCTACTTTTTCTAACGTGAGCGGGAACTCTATCAGAGCAATAAATAGGTGTCAATAAAACTCGACTGCATTCCCGAAGCTGGAAACACCGACAGAACCAAGAGGGGGAAGCAACTTGGAAATCACTATTCGGACGCAGGATCAGGTGAAAATCATCAAGCTGCGCGGGGCTATTAAACTGGGGGAATCGCTTGACCGTCTCAGTGAAACTTTCAAAGAGCAGTCGGATGCTGGCGAATCCCGCCTCCTCCTCGACCTCGAGGAGGTTCCCATGATTGATTCCAGTGGAATCGGTTTGCTGGTCCGCGCTCTCACCAACGCGAAAAAGCGGGGCGGCGCTGTGAAACTGCTCAAGCCCTCCAAGTTTGTCTTGCAGACATTGAAATTGGTCGCCCTGATTAAACTCTTCGAAATCTTCGACGACCTGTCTCTGGCGGTGGCTTCGTTTCGATAGTCTGGCGAGCATACTCGGGCGGTAGAGAAATCCCGTACCGCTCTCCGTACCGTGGAAACTTCGTCTTACACGTATTTCGAGGTGTTTACGCGCCACCCGACGCGGCCTAAGTTATTGTAAGTATTGGTGAGTTGGCCTTTGACACGGTAGAGGTCTGGGGTTCGAGTCCCCACGGCCCTACCATTTACAGCTTGCCCTTCTCAATTTCCAGGATGGTATTCCCTCTCCGTGTGCCCCTGGAGTTGCGAGCGGTAAAAATAGACTTCGCGTAAATTTCCCGTGGTGTAGCGCTGCGCTTCATCGTTGAAGTGCGCCGACTCCGGATGGCCGCTTTCGCCCCCGGCCGTCACTGCGCGGGCCCGCACTTTTTCGCCAAATTCGACCACCGCGACGAAGCTATTCCCGCTGGTTCCGTACCATTTCTTCGTCCCGGGATATGGCCGCGCGCCGAAGGACGCCAGCGAGCCCCAGACTGCCGAAGTGAATCCCACCGGGATGCTTGGGCCGTCGTCGTTGAACGGCTGGATGATATCTCCGGTCAAACGCTGGAAGCGATTGATCTCCCCCCACGGCGTTTTCCAGCTCCCAAAATCCGCCGCGAGTTTATCCGATGCGTCCGCGAGCGCTTGCAAGAGCTGCTCCGCCGGGGCTTTTGTGCGGATGTAGTCGCTGAGATAGATGTCCGCCTTTTTCGCGTCGTCGCCGAAGCGTCGCTGGACCTCCTGGCCCCAGAACACGGCCAGGGAAGTGGGCACGGACGCCACGCCCCAGCGCAAATCCCAGCTGCGCAGGAGTCCAACCTGCCCGGCGACTTTTGCCTTCAGGGGACTCTCCGGCGCGGAGTCCCACGCCTGGAGCAAGGCTGGGATTGGTTTTTCGAACCACGTCAGATAGCTGTCGTACGCCGCAACCACCAGCGAGTCGATGGTGAAATCCCTGGTGTTCTGCAGGACGCGGATGGCGTGCAGGCCGCGCGCCGTTTCGCCGCCGGTCTCCACATAAGCCGGGTAGTCTTGCTTCTTCGGGCTGTCCGGTCCGGCCGCGGACCACGGCCAGTTGTTGGAGTTATAGAGCCAGCCGCTTTTGGGATTCAGGAGGTGCGGTGTCTCGTCGAGGGAGAGAAGTTCCTGCCATTCCGTGGCGGGATTGCTGCCGTCCACGGGCTTGGTCCAGTCAAAACGGCTGTCGCGTTTGGGAATGAAGTTGGCGTGGAAGTAGGCGATGTCCCCGGCGGCATCGGCAAAAATCGTGTTGTTCGACGAGTTGGTGTGCAGCTCCATCGTCTGGCGGAAAGATTTGTAATCCCTGGCCTTCGTGCGCGTGTAGGACTGCATCAACGCCTTCACGGGCTCCTGCATCAAGCGGATGCTCACCCATTTTCCTTCGGCCTCGCGCACGATGGGCCCGTGATGGGTGCGGTACACCGTAAACTTTTTTACGGCCATTCCCTGGCTGGTCTTGTAAGGCACGGCGATCTCCTTCGCCGCGAGGGACCGCTGTTCTTTTCCGTACTGATAATAAAAGCCGTCTCCTTTCTTTCTCACCGTTTCCAGATACTCGCTGACGGCATTGACTCCGCTCGAAGTATGCATCCATCCCGCGCGGCTGTTGAATCCCTGATAGATGAAGAACTGACCCCAGGTGACCGCGCCGTAGGCGTCCAGCCCTTCCTCGCTGACCATCTGAAGTTCGGAGCGGAAGAAGAACGACGTGTGCGGGTTGATCAGCAGGAGCGCGTGATGCCCGGCGGTATTGGCGGGCGCAATGGCCATGCCGTTGGATCCGCGGGGTTCCTCGGTTTCGTCCTCATCGCCCGCGGAAAGTGGCGCGCTTGGAGGAGTCTTGCCGTAAAAGACTTCGAGTTGCGCGAGGTTCACGCGTTCGATGTCGCCGCCAATGCTGCCTTCGGTGAAGCTCAGTGCCATCCACGGTTCAAACCTTTGGATGACGCGAGGGTGCATCTCCGGATGCTTCAGGAGGTAGTAATTCAGGCCGTCGGCGAAGGCATTCATCAGCTTCTGGAGCCATGCGGGACTGGCCGCGTATTGCTCTTGCAGCGCTTGAGGATCGATGAAAAGCTTCATCCGCAGGTCCTGGTAAACTTTCGATTCTCCTTCCGTCTCCGCCAGCCGTCCCATGGCGTTCAGATAGTTCGTCTCGACGCGGTTGAAATCGTCCTCGGCCTGCGCATAGATCATGCCGAAGACCGCGTCGGCGTCCGTTTTTCCGTAAACATGCGCGATGCCCCAATCGTCACGAAGGATGGTGACGTTTTGCGCCTCCTGCGCCCAGCGTTGGGCTTCCGCCTTGGGGGCTTGCGGCGAAGCAAACGCGGCGGGAGCCATTGCCAGAAAGAAGAAGAGACTGAGTTTTTTCATGAATGCCTTGCCTCGAAGAAAGAATATTTGAAACGGCGCAGTTGCGGCGCCGGTTGCGCTCCGCTCAAACACGCCAGCCAAGCATACGCCCGCGCCTCGTACACAGACAATCCTCTTGCGCCTGCTGCCGGCTCCTCGGCCGTCAGATTCTGTGCTCTTCTGGACTCGCCGCCATCCCCGCCGCGTTGCCCACGCCGCTCCCCGCCTCGGCTATAATGTTTTCCCGTGGCCGCCATTCTCGATTCCATCCGCGTTGTTGAGCTGACCGAGGCGCTGGCCGGGCCTTATTGCGCCATGCTGCTGGGCGATTTTGGCGCTGACGTCATCAAAGTCGAGCGCCCGCGCGTGGGCGATCAGTCCCGCGGCTGGGGACCGCCGTTTGTCGGCGGCGAATCCGCTTATTATCTTGCCGCCAACCGCAACAAGCGCTCGCTCACGCTCGATTACGACGTTCCCCGCGGGCGGGAAATTCTCGAGCGTTTGCTGGCGAGCGCCGACGTTTTTCTCATCAACCAGCCGGTGCTGGCCTCGCTGGAAAAGCGCGGCCTCGCTCCGCAAACGCTTTGCGCAAAATTTCCGCGCCTGATCTATTGCAGCATTACCGGCTACGGTTTTTCCGGCCCCAAGGCCGGACGTCCCGGCTACGACATCCTGGCCCAAGCAGAAGCCGGGGTTATGAGCTTTACCGGCGAACCCGGCGGCGGCCCCATGCGCTTTCCCATCGCCATCGCGGACATGACCTGCGGCATGTACGCCACCATGGGAATTCTCGGCGCGCTGTACGCCCGCGAAAAAACCGGGCAGGGCCAGTTCATGGATATGGCGCTGCTCGATTCGCAGCTCACCTGGCTGGCGAATGTGGGCAGCAGTTATCTCAATGCGGGGCAGTCCCCGCAACGGCTCGGCAACGCGCATCCCAGCATCGTTCCTTACCAGGTGTTTCGCGGCGGCGACGGGCGGCACTTTGTCGCCGGCGTGGGCACCGAAGCTCAGTGGAAGCGTTTTCTCCAGATGCTTGGCGAGGAGGAAACTCTTGGGCGCGATGCGCGATTCGCCACGAACGCGCTACGCACCGAAAATCGCGGCGCGCTGATTGAAAAACTGCAGCTTCTTTTTGCCGAAGCGCCCGCCGCCGGCTGGCTGGCGCGCCTGGCCGCCGCGGAGATTCCCTGCGCGCCGATCAACACCGTGGCGGAAGCCCTCAGCGATGCGCAAACATTGGCACGCGGGCTGATCGTGCAACTGGAACATCCCGCGCTGGGCGCCGTAAAAAGCATCGCCAATCCCGTCCATTTTTCGAATTCTCCGGTCAGCTATCGCTATCCGCCTCCGCTGCTGGGCGAGCACAACGAGGAAATTCTGCGCAGCCTGGGCTATCGCGGCGAGGAGCCGGAAGAGAAATAGCGCGAACTTGTTGACTGCGCAAGAATAGCGAACTTTCTTTACCTCGCTCCATGAGGCTCGAACACCGCCTGAAACGGGAGGATTTGACGTTTCGGACGATACGGATACATCCTTTTTCCTGCTCCCGCGTCTAATTGTCGTAGACTTGTTTGAAGTAGACAGACCCACGAAATGGACGGAGACATTTGATGCTCATCAAGCACACCCCGGAACTGAAAGGTTCCGAGCAGACACCGAAGCAGGTCTATCTCCAGCGCAGAAAATTCCTCGCCGGGCTTTCACTTGCCGCGGGCGCCTCGCTGGCGGGAAAACAACTTTGGAATCTGCTGGCGCCGTCCGCGGGCGTGCACGCCTCGACGAAACTCACGGGCGTGGTGAAAAGTTCCTATCGCATTGACGAATCCCAGACGCCTTACGAGGACGCCACACACTATAATAATTTCTACGAATTCGGCACGGACAAGAGCGACCCCGCCAAAAATGCGCAGAACTTCCGCACCTCGCCCTGGACCGTCACCGTGGACGGCGAAGTCAAAAAACCGCGAAAATTCTCGATGGACGAAATTCTCAAGCTGGCTCCGCTCGAAGAGCGCGTCTACCGCCACCGCTGCGTCGAAGGCTGGTCCATGATCGTGCCGTGGATCGGTTATTCCTTCGGCGAACTGGCCAAACTCGTCGAGCCCACGCCCAAGGCCCGCTACGTCGCTTTCGAAAGCTACTACGATCCCGGGCAAATGCCGCTCGGCAGCCGCGCCGGCATACAGCTTCCCTATGTGGATGGCCTGCGCCTCGATGAAGCCCTGCATCCGCTGGCGCTGCTCACCGTCGGGATGTACGGCGAAACTCTGCCCAATCAGGACGGCGCGCCCGTGCGCATGATTCTTCCCTGGAAATACGGCTTCAAGAGCATCAAGTCCCTGGTGCGCATCCGTTTCGTAAAGAATGAGCCGCCGGTCACCTGGAACCTGGCCAACTCGCACGAGTACGGCTTTTATTCGAACGTGAATCCCACGGTGGACCATCCCCGCTGGAGCCAGGCCAAGGAACGCCGCCTCGGCGAATTTTTTAAACGCCCCACACTGCTGTTTAACGGCTATGCGGATCAGGTCGCCGGACTCTACGCCGGCATGGACCTGCGCAAGAACTTCTGACCGTGAAGCGGCTCCTCGAACGTATTTTGCTCAGCCGCTGGACGAAGGTTTCCGTATTTTTTCTCTGTCTCGCTCCGCTCGCGCGGCTTCTCTGGCTGGCGCTGCATCATCGCCTCACCGCCAACCCCATCGAATTCATCACCCATGCCACCGGCGACTGGGTTCTGCGCTTTCTCCTGCTGACTCTCGCCATTACGCCCTTGCGGCGGTTGCCGGGCCTGGCTCCTCTCATCCGCTATCGGCGCATGCTGGGTCTTTTCGCTTTCTTCTACGCGTTTCTCCACTTCAGCATCTGGATCGGCCTCGACCAGTTTTTCGCCTGGGACGACATGTGGCGCGACGTGCAGAAGCGCCGCTACATCACCGTCGGCTTCGGCGGCTTTCTCCTGCTCATTCCCCTCGCCATCACCTCCACCGCCGGCTGGATTCGCCGCTTGGGCGGACGCCGCTGGCAGCAACTGCACCGCGCCATCTATTTCGCCGCCGCCGCGGGAGTGGTTCATTATTACTGGCTGGTGAAATCCGACGTGCGCAAGCCGGTGGCTTATGGCGCGGCGCTCGCTGTGCTGCTGTTCTTGCGGATCGATCTCTGGCTCTCCTCCCGCAAGCAGCGGCGGGAAACAGCGCGCTCCTTCCCCGGTTGAGGCCCCGCCGAACGCGGTGCTATGCTCCGGGGTATGGTTGAGCCCCTTTTACCGCCGCAGGAGTCCGCCGTATTTTCTCCCGCCGATGCCGGACGCCATCTGGAGGCGCTGCTGGAAGTCAGCGAAGCCATCGCCCAGCACCGCGATCTTCAGACGCTCTTTCACGAAATTTCCGCGCGCCTGCACTCCGTGATTGCCTTCGATTTTCTTTCCCTCGTGCTTCATGATCCCGCCCGCAACGTCATGCGCCTGCACATTCTGGAAGCCAGCGTGCCCACCAGCCATATGGTCGGCACCGAAGCCCCCCTCGACAAATTTCCCTCCGGCAAGGTTTGGCAGACGCAGCAGCCCTTTGTCATTACGGATACCGCCGCCGAGCTGCGCTATCCTGAATTCGTCGCGCTGCTCAAGGCGGAAGGCATCCAATCCTGCGCCGTGTTGCCCTTGACCACGGCGCAGCGGCGACTCGGCGCTCTGGGCTTCGGCCGCCGCACCGCGCAGCGCATCAGCGAAGGCGAATTGCACTTTATGCAGCGCGTCTCCAGCCAGGTCGCCGTGGCCGTGGACAACGCGCTCAATTTCGAAAGCGCGCAGGCCGCGCAGCAGCAGCTCAGCCGCGAGCGCGACCGGCTTCAGGTTCTGCTCGAGGTCAACAATCTCCTCGTCACCAATCGCGACCTGCAGCAGCTTTTCCGCGGCATCGCTTCCGCGCTGGCCCGCGTCATTCGCCACGATTACACATCCCTGGCGCTCGTCGACCCCGCCACCGGTCTGCTGCGCATTCATGCGCTCGATTTTCCCGCCGTCGCCGGATTTGGACAGGGGCTGCTTCGCCCCGAGACCGTCGTGCCGCTCGACGCTTCTCCTTCCGGAAAATGTTTCACCACCGGGCAGCCCTGCCTTCTGCGCGGTGCGGATCTCGAGCGCTTTTCCGGCGAGATCATCGCCGTTCTGCGCCGCGAGGGCGTGCAGGCCATCTGCTGCGTTCCGCTGTTTTCCCACGGGCGCACGTTTGGCACGCTCAACCTGGCCAGCCGGCGCACCGACGCCTTCGCCGAAAGCGATATTGAACTTCTCCGCCAGGTGGCCGCGCAGGTGGCCATCGCCGTCGAAAATGCTCTCGCCTTCAAGGAGATTGACGCTCTCAAGAATAAACTGGCCGAGGAGAAGCTCTATCTCGAGGAGGAAATCCGTAGCAGCTTCAATTTCGAGGAGATTATCGGCGAAAGCGCGGCCCTCAAGCGCACTCTGGGACAGGTCGAACTCGTCGCTCCTGCCGATTCCACCGTGCTGATCCTCGGCGAAACGGGCACCGGCAAGGAGCTGATCGCCCGCGCCATTCACAATCTCAGCCCGCGCCGCGAACGCACTTTCGTGAAGGTCAATTGCGCGGCCATTCCCGCGGGACTGCTGGAGAGCGAACTCTTCGGCCACGAACGCGGCGCTTTTACCGGAGCCGTCACACAGAAAATCGGGCGCTTCGAGCTGGCCGACAAGGGTACGCTCTTTCTCGACGAAGTCGGCGACATTCCTCTCGAGTTGCAGCCCAAGCTCATGCGCGTCTTGCAGGAGCAGGAGTTCGAGCGCCTGGGCAGCACACGCACGCTGCGGGTGGACGTGCGTGTCGTTGCCGCCACCAACCGCGACCTCGCCAAACTCGTCGCCGAGCGCCAGTTCCGCAGCGACCTCTACTACCGCCTCAATGTTTTTCCCATCCAGCTTCCCGCGCTGCGCGAGCGCTCCGAGGACGTGCCGCTCCTGGTGCGCTATTTCGTGCAGCGCTACAGCCGCCAGTTCAATAAGAAAGTTCAGTACGTTCCCGCGGAAATCATGGACGCTCTGGTGCGCTACGCCTGGCCGGGCAACATCCGAGAACTTGAAAATCTCATCGAGCGCGCCGTGCTGCTTTCCCCCGGCACGGAATTGCGCGTGCCGCTCGCCGAATTGCGCCCCGCCTCTGCCGGCAAGACAACTTCCAAGTCCGCCGCCGTCGCCGCGGGCGCCGTTTCCGCGGGCGCTCCCATTCAAACTCTGGAAGACGCCGAGCGTCAGCACATCCTCCGCGCCCTGCGCCAAACCGAATGGCGCATCGCCGGCCCCCGCGGCGCCGCCAAACTTCTGGACATGAAGCGCACCACGCTGCAGGCGCGCATGCGCAAACTCAAGATCCGCCGGCCGGTTTAATCTCTCCGCTGCGGCTGCTACCGACTTCCACTTTGGCCTTGTCCCATTCCAAAGCAGTGTTATCCTCACCCCGTTGCTATGGCCGCGCCCTCCCCATCGCCCGATCCCATTGTCCCCGTCGTCCGTGCGTTCGTCTGCACGGTTGTTCCGGAGGCCGATGCTCTTAATGAAGAACGCTGGAGCGAACTCCGCCGCTTGATCGATCTCGCGCTGCGCGACCGCCCCGCCGCTCTTCGCCACCGCTTCCGCCTTGCCTTTTTTTTCCTGCAATGGCTTCCGCTCTTCCGTTACGCCCGGCCCTTTACTGCGCTGGCCCCCGCCCGCCGCGCCCGATTTCTGTCATTCCTTGAAAACAATTCGCTGCAAACCGTGCGCATCGGCTTCTTCGGGCTGCGCACGCTGGCTCTGCTCGGCTATTACGGCCAGCCGCAAGCCGCCGCTGAAATCGGCTACGCCGCGACGGCGCGCGGCTGGGACGCGCTGCGATGAATACGCGCAGCTACGATATCGTCATCATCGGCTCCGGCGCGGGAGGCGGCGCCGTCGCGCAGGAACTTTCCCCTCTCTGCCGCGCAACCGGCCTGCGCATCGCCGTCCTCGAAAAAGGCCCCAAGCTCCGCGACGATGAATTCACCGGCGGCGAACTGGAGATGTCCCGCGCCGTCTACGAAGACGGCGGCGGCTTCCTCACCGCCGACGGCGCGATGACCCTGGCCTTTGGCAGCGCCTACGGCGGCTCGACTGTCGTCTACACGGGCACGTCGCTGCTTCCGCCGGCTCGCGTCATCGAGCACTGGAATGTTCCCGGCCTGATGCACGAGGAGATCACCCGCCGCGCGCAGAAATTCATCCAGCAGAACAATGTCCATCTGCTCGAAGACACCCTCATCAACGAAAACAATAAACTCTTCGTCGAGGGCTGCCGCAAACTCGGCTGGCGCGCCGAACAGTTTCCCGTCAACGTGAAAGGCTGCCGCGGCTCGAGCCTGTGCAATCTGGGCTGCCCCAATCAGGCCAAGCAGGGCACCAACCGCGTGCAACTTCCCCGCGCCGAGCAGAACGGCGTGGAAGTGGTCACCCGCTGCGAAGTTCTGCGCATCGAAGGAAAATCCGTTCTCGCGCGCGTCACCGAAAAATCCGCGGACGGCAAAGGCGAGCCATCGTCGTGGCCGCCCGGCGACTATCGCATCCAGGCCAAAGCCATCGTGCTCAGCGCCGGCGCGGTGCACAGCCCCGCGCTGCTGCTGCGCTCCGGTTTCGAACGCACGCTTCCCCGCCTCGGCCGCGGTTTTACGTCCCATCCCGCTTTCATCCTCGTCGCCGAGCATCCCCGCCCCATCACCAATTTCGTGGGCCATCCAAAAAGTTTCTATCTCGATCAGTTCGCCGAGTCCGGCGGCTTCATCCTCGAAACCTGCATGTATTTTCCCTTCGTCACCGCCAAAAGCCTGGCCGGTTTTGGCGCGGAACACAGTTCCTTCCTGCGCGCCTTCCCGCGCCTGCAAATGATTCTTGTCCTCGCCTGCGATCATATTGACGAGCACAACCACGTCAGCATCGACTCCGCCGGACGGCCCGTCGTGCACTACCGCTTCACGCCCGAAGTCGCGCAAGCGCTCGTCCGCGGCGCCATCGCCTCCGCCAAAATCTTTTTCGCCGCGGGCGCCGCGCGCGTCCATCTTCCCGTCGCGTCCTCGCCCACGCTCACCGCCGCGGACGCTTCGCGCCTCGATGACCTCGCCGCCGCTTGCCGCTTCGTCCCCGGAAAAACGGCCGTCTCCGCTGCGCACCTGCAAGGCGGCTGCGGCATGGGCCGCTCCGCGCGGGATTCCGTCACCGATTCGCGCGGCCGCGTCCACGGCCATCCCGGCCTCTTCGTCGCCGACGCCAGCCTGTTTCCCAATTCCGTGGAAATCAATCCGTATCTTACAATCATGGCTTTGGCCGATCGCGTCGCGGAAACCATCCGCGAAGAATGGCAGGCGCTGCAATGAGTCTGATGAACATGACCGGCGGTGACATCGTGGTTCGCGCGCTGCAGGACGAAGGCGTTCCCTTCACCTTCGGCATTCCCGGCACGCACAATATCGAGCTGTACGACTCGCTGGCCCGTTCCGAATTCGTGCGCGCCATTCTGGTCACCGACGAGCAAAGCGCTTCCTTCATGGCCGACGGCGTTTCGCGCGCCTCCGGAAAACTTGGCGTCGTCAATCTCGTTCCCGGCGCGGGACTCACTCATGCGCTTTCCGGCGTCGCCGAAGCCTTCATGGACGGCATTCCCATGCTGGTCCTCTCTTGCGGCAAGCGCCGCAATCTCCCCATGGCCTATCAACTTCATGACGTGGACCAACTGGCCATCGCCCGCCCCATCACCAAAGCGCAATTCCATCCGCGCACCGGCTCGGACATTTATTCCGCGATTCGCCACGCCTGCCGCCTGGCGCAGGCCGCGCCCGCCGGTCCTGTGATAGTGGAAATTCCCGTGGACCACTACCTTTCGCGCCACGATCCCGCTTTTGAGGCGACGCTTCCACAACTACCAGTTCCCCCTGCTGTGTCCGCGGAACAGTTGGAAGAACTCCGCAAGCTCATTCTCGCCAGCCGCCGCCCGCTTCTCTATCTGGGACTCGGCGCCGCAGGAGCCGCCGCCGATCTCGTCGCTCTCGCCGAACGCCTCGACGCTCCCGTAGCCACCACGATTCAGGGCAAAGGAGTTTTTCCGGAAACTCATCCGCTGTGGCTATGGTGCGGCTTCGGCTCCGCCGCTCCCGGCTTCGTCCAGAAAATCGCCGCCGACTGCGACCTCACCATCGCCATCGGCTGCCGCTTTGCCGAAGTGGGCACGGGAAGTTACGGCCTGGTCCCTCCCGGCAAACTCGTCCACGTGGATATCGATCCGTCCGTGCTGGGACGCAATTTCCCCGCCGAACTGAAAATCGCCGCCGACGCCGGTGCGTTCGTCTCCGCTTTGCTGAAAGATTTGCCTCCGCGCACTCCCGACCCCGCTCTGCGCCCGGCCATCCGCGCGGGGCACGCCGAAATTCTGGCCGACGCGGCCAGGCCCGGCGACTCGTCACGCGTCTCTCCGTTCCTGCTTTTGCAAGCTCTGCAAAAAACTCTCGGCCTGGACGCCATCTACACCACCGACAGCGGCAACGGCACCTTCCTGGCCATGGAGTGGCTCCGCCTCGACCGCCCGCGCTCCTTCCTCGCTCCCGTGGACTATTCCTGCATGGGCTATTCCGTTCCCGCCGCGCTTGGCGCCGCGCTGGCCTGCCCCGGCCGTCCCGTGGCCGCGCTGCCCGGCGATGGCGCGTTCCTGATGACCGGCCTCGAACTGCTCACCGCCGCACATCTCGGAATTCCCGTCATGGTCTTTGTTCTGCACGACCGCGAACTGGCGCAGATCGCCCAGTTTCAGCAAACAGCTCTTTCGAAAAAATCCTGCAGCGAACTTCCCGACCTGGACCTCTCCGCGCTCTGCAAAGCCGTGGGTATGGACTTTCTGTCCATGACCAACGATTCTGAAATCGAACCGATCCTCGCGCAGGCTCTTTCCATCGCCAAATCCAGCCGCCCCGTGCTCATCGACGTGGCCATCGACTACTCCCGCAAAACTTTTTTCACCCGCGGCGTCGTGCGCGCCAATTTCGGCCGCCTCCCCTGGGCCGACCGCCTGCGCTTCGTCGCCCGCGCCCTTTCCCGCCGCCTGCTCCCATGAGCATCGCGCCCGCGAATTCATCCCACGCGCGGCTCGGTTCACGGGTAGAATAATATCCGTACCTTTTTTTACATGGAAACCACCGCCCCCAATTCGCCCCGTTCTTCGCCGGACACGCCTCTGCGCCTCTCCATCGCCATTCCTTTGCACAACGAAGAGGAGGTCATTCCCGAGCTTCTCGGGCGCTTGGCCAAAACCCTTGACGCCATTCCCGGCGGCCCGCACGAAGTCGTTTTTGTGGATGACGGCAGCTCCGACGCCACCGCCGCCCTGCTGGAAGCCGCCGCCGCCCGCGACCCCCGCTTTTCCGTGGTCATCTTCTCGCGCAATTTCGGCCACCAAGCCGCGCTTTCCGCCGCGCTTGACCACGTTTCCGGCGACGCCGTCGTCCTCATGGACGCCGACCTGCAAGACCGCCCCGAAGCCATTTCCCTGTTTATTGAAAAATTCCGCGAGGGCTATGACGTGGTCTACGCGCGCCGCGTTCGCCGCAAGGAACCGCTCTGGCTGCGCGCCTGCTACTCGATTTTCTACCGCGTCCTCAACAGTATGGCCGAAATGCACATGCCCATGGACGCCGGCGACTTCGGCCTGCTCTCCCGGCGCGTCGTGCAGGAACTGCGCACCCTCAAGGAGCATCACCGCTATCTGCGCGGACTGCGCAGCTGGGTCGGCTTCCGGCAAATCGGCATCGAAGTCGAACGCGACGCGCGCTTCGCCGGAACCGCCAAATACAGCATGCGCCGCCTTTTCCGGCTGGCTTCGGACGGCATCTTCGCTTTCTCCACGATTCCCATTCGCGCCGCCGCGCTTTTCGGCATGCTGGCCCTCGGCGGCTCGGTCGTTTTTTCTTTCTATACGCTCTACGCCAAATTCGCTCTCCACCGCTCGCCGCAGGGCTTTACCGCGCTCATCATTCTCTTCACCTTCCTCTCCGGCGTTCATCTCCTGTTCCTCAGCGTCATCGGTGAATACGTGGGACGCGTCTACGAGGAAGTAAAACAGCGCCCCGTCTATATCGTGAGCCGCGTCATTCGCCAGCCCCGCGCCGGGGACACGGGCGCTGCGAACCAAAGGTAGACTCTTGGATCCCAACTACGCACGCCTGTACCGCGACCTCTATCAAAAACACTGGTGGTGGCGCGCCCGCGAAGAAGCTGTGGTGGCCCTGCTTCGCCGCTTTGCTCCTCCGCAAGGCTACGGCCGCATTCTCGACGCCGGCTGCGGCGACGGCCTTTTCTTTCCTCGCCTGGCCGAATTCGGTGAAGTGGAAGGCCTCGAGCCCGACGCCAACACCGTCAATCCCGAAGGCCCCTTCGCCGCGCGCATCCATCGCGGCCCCTTTGACGATTCCTTTCAGCCAGCGCATCGCTTCGGCCTCGTGCTCATGCTGGACGTGCTCGAACATCTCGCCGATCCCGCCCAGGCCGTGCGCCGCGTGCATTCCCTGCTCGCGCCCGGCGGCGTCTTCATCGCCACCGTTCCGGCATTCCAGTCGCTGTGGACCACGCACGACGTCGTCAACCACCACTTCAAGCGCTACACCCGCGCCGAACTCCTGGCTCTCCTCTCGGATGCCGGCATGCGCATCGCCACCAGCCGCTATTGGTTTCACTGGACCTTTCCCATCAAACTGGCCCAGCGCTTCGCCGAGAAAATTTTCCACTCTGCGCCGGAATCACCCGCCGTCCCTCCCGCGCCCATCAACCGCGCCCTGCTGGCCCTTTCTCTTCTGGAACAAAAAACGCTTACCCGGCTCAACCCTCCCTTTGGCTCTTCCGTCATGGCCGTAGGCGTAAAATCCGCCGCCTCTGTGGAAGCGGAAAAGAATGTGTCATCATGAGGCGCGCATGAAGATTCTTGTCACCGGAGGCGCGGGCTACGTTGGCAGCCACGCCGCTCGCACCCTCGCCCGCCGCGGCCACCAGGTCGTCCTCTACGACAATCTCTCCACCGGGCACGCCGCGCTGGCCCAGGGATTTCCGCTCATTCGCGCCGACATCTCCGACGTCGCTCTCCTGCGCCAGGCGCTCGCCGGCGTGGACCTGGTCATGCACTTCGCCGCGCACGCCTATGTGGGCGAATCCGTCGTCAATCCCCGCAAATATTTTCAGAACAACGTCCAGGACGCCCTGGTCATGCTCAACACCGTTCTCGATTGCGGCATCCGCAGCTTTGTCTTTTCCTCCACTTGCGCCACCTACGGCATTCCCGCGAAAATCCCCATCACCGAGGACGCCACGCAGAATCCCGTTAATCCTTATGGAGACACCAAGCTATTTTTCGAGCGCGCCCTTATGGCCTATTCCGCCTACGGCCTGCGCTCCGTCTGCCTCCGTTATTTCAACGCCGCCGGTGCCGATGAAAGCGGCCAGCTCGGCGAGTTGCACGAGCCCGAAACCCATCTCATTCCCCTGGCCCTCGATGTCGCCGCCGGCCGCCGCGATCATCTCGACGTCTTCGGCAACGACTATCCCACTCCCGACGGCACCTGCATCCGCGACTACATCCATGTAAACGATCTCGCCGAGGCACATCTCCTGGCCGCCGAGCATCTTTCCTCCGGTGCCCCTTCCCTGGCCCTCAATCTCGGCACTGGCGCGGGCCACTCCGTGAAGGAAGTCATCTCCACCATCGAGCGCCTCACGGGAAAGCCCGTGCGCCACGAAATCAAGCCCCGCCGCCCCGGCGACCCTCCCAGCCTCGTCGCCGACCCGGGGCGCGCGCAAAAACTTCTCGGGTGGAAAGCCACCCGCTCCCTCGACGACATCATCCGCACCGCGTGGTCCTGGACCACGCGCCCCGCATCATCGAAATAGCCAAACGATTGAAGTACGACGATTTGTAATTGCACAGCAGGATGATTGGAAATCGGAGCAAACGGGAACTCGTCCCGGCCCTACTTCAACTCTCTGTTCAGCAGATTGGCCAGCCGCGCCCCCGCCAGGGCCACCTGCCGCAGCGTCAGCGCGCGCGCCGCGGCTTCGTAGCTGGCGTCGAGCGTGTACGGCCCGCCTTCCGGTCCCACCGGCGCCACGTACACAACCTGCTGCGCCAGGCGGAAACCTTCGGCGACCCAGACGCTTTCCTTGCGGATACGCGCGACCTTTTTCGGCGCCGGCGGCAGCGCCTTGGAAGCGGCAATCACCTCGGCAATCGGCGCGTTGTTGGCTCCCTGCGGGCTGTCCCAGTACCAATGCAGCGTCCAGGTGCATTCCGGCGCGCACACTTTGACGGAGTTTCCTCCGGCATCTCCGTGCGGCTGCCCCTGGCGGACGCGCGTAGTGCAGTGCAGCGGCTGGTGCACGTCGCCCACGATATGCAGCAGCCACGTCAGGTCGTAGGACTTCACATCGTCGGAAGCGGAAGAGCCCAGCGCCGCGCGAAACGCGGCAATCTGCGTCTGCGCGTTGGGCGCGGGCGTTTCCGGCAGCGCCGTGCCGTCCTGCGAGAAGGGCAGGTCCACGAAATGCCAGTATTTGTGGCGCAGGTGATCGGCATAGCCGATATTTTGCGAAGCCTCCGGCCCGCCGGGACGGTTTCCGCCTTGCGGACCATCATCGTGATACTCGGGATCGTTGCGCAACTGGTCCGGCCAGGTGGTGGCGATCATGAAGATCATCAAGTCCTTATCGGCCGGGGAACTGCCCGCGGGAATCATGGCCTCCCACTTGGGATAATAGGGATTCAGGCGCAGCAGCTGGTTCACGCGCGCCCGCGTGCGCGGCTTCAGATTCTGATAGGCCACGCAGCCGATGCTCATGTGCGAATGAAAATTCCACGCCGCGGCGGGCCAAGCCAGTGCGCCGGCCAGCATCACGCCCATCGCCACCCGCAATAGTTTTCGAAACATGGCTCGCCGCCTCCTGGTATGCGTTTTCACGCCTCTTCTTTATGCCACGAAACGCCGCTTCTGGCTCACCCGTTTTTCGCGTTGACAGCCCCGCAAGCGGGTGCTATAAACCGAAACAATAAAAGCCTTCTGGCGGATGAAGGGCTTCTTGGGGGCGCGGTCTTCGCGCCTGAAAAGAAGCCAGCCCGCAAGGGATGAAAGCCATCCACCGGAAGGTTGAATAGCAATACCCCACCCACCCCGGGAGGTGAGAACTTTTTGTTTTCACCTCCCTTTTTAATTTCAAACCGGAAAACACACGAAAAACGAACTAAGCCACTCAAACAAAAAGGCTTATCGTTCCTACTGGAACGGGAGTTCGTGAAAAATTGCGGGGCTTACTTCTCCGAGCGGTTGCTGGCGATGGTGCGCGCTTCGGGATGCCGCGGGGTCCAGTCCTCGGGGGGGAACTTGACCTTCCAAAAATTCGGTTGCGGGGTGGAAAACTCGAGACCGACTTCGGCTTTTCCGGAGCGGTAGGTGCCCAAAAAGGCCACCAGGCATTCCTTTTCTTCGTTCATGGCCTTATGCAGCAAACGCACGGTTTCGCCGCTCTTGACCTTGGTTTTCAGGTGCACCAAGGCGCCGTGAATATTGATGGCCAGAGTTACGGTCTCTTCCTTGAACTCTTCGCCCTTGGCGTCCTTGCCCTGAACGGTCACAGCCACCTGCATGAGCACGCGCTGGCTGCGGCGGCGGGAACTGGTAGAAGGGGTATGAGAGGTCTGAGCCATAAGAAATCGAACCTTGAAACTCAACTTAAACTATACGAACCGATGCCGTGGCGTCGATAGGCTTTTCGATGGAAAGTGTTCAAACGGGCTACTTGTGGAAAGTCTGTGGAAAAACAGACTCTCCTCAGGTGCGCGCTTCCATCGGAATATAGCTCCGCGTGTCGTGCCCCAGGTACACTTGCCGGGGACGGGCGATCTTCTGCTCGCTATCGAGGAGCATCTCTTCCCACTGGGCGATCCATCCGGAAGTCCGCGGAATGGCGAAGAGCACCGGGAACATGGTCATGGGGAAGCCCATGGACTGGTAGATGAGCCCGGTATAGAAGTCCACGTTGGGGTAGAGCTTGCGCTTGACGAAATATTCGTCCTCGAGGGCGATACGTTCGCACTCCAGGGCGATTTCCAGCAGCGGGCTTTTGCCCATCAGGTCAAAAACGTCGTAGGCAATCTTCTTGATGATGCGCGCGCGGGGATCGTAATTCTTGTAGACGCGGTGGCCGAAGCCCATCAGGCGGGTCTCGCCGGCCTTCACGCGCTTGATGAAATCGGGAACCTTGGCGACGGAGCCAATCTGGTTCAGCATGTGCACCACTTCCTCGTTGGCGCCGCCGTGCAGCGGGCCGTAGAGCGCGGCAATGGCCGCGGCGGTGGCCGAATAGGGGTCCACATGCGAGCTGCCCACCCCGCGGATGGTGTTGGCGGAGCAGTTCTGCTCGTGGTCGGCATGCAGGATGAAGAGCACGTCGAGGGCGCGTTCCAGAACCGGGTTGGGCCGGTACTTGGACTCGGACGTCTTGAACAGCATGTTCAGGAAATTGCCGGGATAGCTGAGATCGTTGTCGGGATAGACGAATGGCATGCCCAGATTGTGGCGGTAGGTGAAGGCCGCCAGCGTGGGCATTTTGCCGATGAGCCGGAAGGTCTGCTTCTTGCGGGATTCGGCGTTGAAAATATCCTTGGCATCGTCGTAGAACGTGGAAAGAGCGGCGATGGTGGAAATAAGCATGCCCATGGGGTGGGCGTCGTAATGGAAGCCGTCGAGAAATTTCTTGATGCTCTCGTGGATGAAGGTGTGGTGGGTGACGTGGTAGGTCCAGTCCTTCAGTTGCGCCTCGGTGGGAAGTTCGCCGTGGAGCAGGAGATAGGCGGTTTCGAGATAGGTGCTCTTCTCCGCCAGCTCCTCGATGGGATAGCCGCGGTAGCGCAGGATGCCCGCGTCGCCGTCAATGTACGTCACGCGGCTGATGCAGGAGGCCGTGTTGTTGAAGGCGGGGTCGTAGCTGACCATGCCGAAATCCGTGGGGTTGACCTTGATCTGGCGCAGGTCCGTGGCGCGGATGGTGTCGTGGGTGATGGGAACTTCGTAGTTTTTTCCGGTGCGATTGTCGGTGATGGAGAGCGTATCCCGCGGCATGATGGAGGCCTCTGCGTCTTTCGTGGATGAGGGGCTGCCCCGTACGGCCGGGCGCATTCCCGGGGGCAGTGTATGCCCGCAGCTAACACTTTAACACCAAGAGGCGCGGGACGGAAACGAGGAGGGACAAACAGGTGTTTGAAAAGGGACGGGATTTGTGCTCCTCTTGACATTCAGTGTTATAACGACTATTATTCCGGACAGGAGACCCTCATGATCGAGATTCGCCCCGCCACCCAACGCGGCCACTTTAACCACGGCTGGCTGGACACCTGGCACACCTTTTCCTTCGCCGACTATCACGACCCCAACTACGTCTCCTTCCGCTCCCTGCGCGTCATCAATGACGACCGCGTGGCCGGCGGCGGCGGCTTCCCCACGCATCCCCACCGCGACATGGAGATCGTCACCTACGTCCTGGAAGGCGCCCTCGAGCACAAGGACAGCATGGGCACGGGCTCGGTGATCCGCCCCGGCGACGTGCAGCGCATGAGCGCGGGGACGGGCGTGACGCACAGCGAATTCAACGCTTCGCCCACGGAAGCGGTGCACCTGCTCCAAATCTGGATGCTCCCGGAGCGCAAGGGCATCACGCCCAGCTACGAGCAGAAGAATTATCCGGCGTCCGAGCGGCGCGGGAAACTGCGCCTGGTGGCCTCCCCCGATGGACGCGCGGGTTCGCTGAAGATTCACCAGGACAACAAACTGTACGCCGGTCTCTTCACCAAGGGTGAATCGGCGAAGTATGAATTGAAGCCCGGCCGCTACGCCTGGCTGCAGGTCGCGCGGGGAACCGTGGAGTTGAACGGCATCAAGCTGCAAGCGGGGGACGGCGCAGCGGCAGCCGAGGAGCCGGTGCTCGATCTGGCCGGAGTGGACGACGCCGAAGTGCTGCTCTTCGATTTGGCCTAAACCCTCGGGAAAATCAATTCCCCGCGATCGTGAGCGGCTCGAATTTGACGGCGAATTCCGGTTTGCGCGCGGCGTAAACGGCGTAGGCCGCTCCACCCAGGGCAAACAGCACCGAGGCGATTCCGCCGCCTTGGCGCTCGATTTCCACGAAGTGCTGGAGAATCGTCTTCAACAGATGCCCCGAGAAGGGAATGTTTTCCTGCTTCATCACCGTCAGCGTGAAGAAAATGGCGTCGCCGAAGAGAATGCTGGCCAGCGTCAGAACCGGCGTGAGAATCTGCCCCAACCGCGTGACTTTGCCCGTGCCTTTGATGATCGCCAGGGCCACCAGGTAGCCGATGCCGATGGCTCCCCAGAGAAAAATGCGATTGAGCGAATAGGCGATTCCGCCCCAGGCCAGCGCGCCGGCCAATGCGGCGAGCACGCCCAGCAGGATGCCGTTGGGATAGTTCGGCTCGATGGCTTCGTATTGCAGGGCGACCTGATCCACTTCCTGGCGAACCTTTTCGCGGCAACCGGAACAGTAATAAACGGGCAAGCCGTTCATCAGCAGCAAATCGGCGGAAGAAGAGCTCTGGCAATTTTCGCAGCGGCTGGCGAAGGGCATAACCGCGCCCTTGAGGCTCTCCACCAGCGCCGCGAGGAGTTGCGCGGCCTCTTCCAGCTTCGGTTTGGAAAGAACATACGTCCATTGCCAGCGCAGAAAATCCGGCCCGATTTCAGCCAGCTTTCCATGTTTCTTCAGGGCGGCATTTTGTTCGACGAGCGCCTTTAAAAGTTCCGGCTGGCCGGATTTCTGAAAGCGCAGCAGGATCACCAGCGCGGAGCTCCGATTGACCTGGGTGATTCCCACGGCCGCCAGAAAACCATCCTTCGTGCCGATCAGGCTTCCCATCTTCGTTTTCCAGGGGCCCTGCCCGGGGTAAAGAGTGAGGCCGGTCTGCATCGAGAGTTGAGCGAGATATTCCTTGTTATTCATGGGCGATCCTCCCCACTGCGCACACGGCCGGTAAACCTGGCGTCTGAATTGCCGGGTAATACAGCTTTAATTTTAGGCGGAAAAAGCGCGGTGCTGCGGGCGAGCACAAGAGGAAACGCCCAATTCGTTAACTGTCCGTACTGCCAGCAGCCGGGGCTGCGGGCGCGATGTGCGCCCGCGGCCCCGGGTGAAACACACTCAGCCGCGGGTGCGCCGGAATTCGCGCATGAAGGCGATGAGGGCTTCCACCGCTTCGAGCGGAACGGCGTTATAGAGCGAAGCGCGCATGCCGCCGACGGAACGGTGCCCGGCGAGACCGATGAGCCCGGCGGCCGTGGCTTCTTGGGTGAACTTCTTTTCCATAACTTCGTCGCCGCCGGCCACGCGGAAAACGACGTTCATCTTGGAGCGGGAAGCCTTTTCGACCGGGCAGGTATAAAACGCTCCTTCATCGAGCATGTCATAGAGCAGCTTGGCCTTGGCCGCGTTCCGTTTTTCGATGCCGGCCACGCCGCCCTGGCCTTCCATCCATTCGCCCACCAAGCCCAGGATGTAAACGGCGAAGGTCGGCGGGGTGTGATAGAGCGACTTTTCCTTCAGGTGCGTGCGGTATTGCAGCAGTGTGGGCAGATTCTTGTCCGCGCGCTCGGCCAGATCCTTGCGCAAAATGACCACGGTGACGCCGGAGGGCCCGAGATTCTTCTGCGCGCCTGCGAAGATCAATCCGAACTTTTTCACGTCCACCGGCCGCGAGGCGATGTCCGAGGACATATCGGCCACCAGCGGCACCGCGCCCGTCTCCGGCATGGCCTGCCATTGCGTGCCTTCGATGGTGTTGTTGCTGCACATGTAGACGTAGGAGGCATCGGCGGAGAGTTTCAGTTCGTCCTGGCGCGGCACGCGGATAAATTTTTCGGCTTCCGTGGAAGCCGCGATGCGGTGCGCGAAACCCTTCTTCAGTTCGGCGATGGCCTTGGCCGACCAGCTTCCGGTGTGCAGCACGTCCACGGAAGTGCCCGCGAGGCTCAGGTTCATAGGCACCATGGTGAACTGCAGGCTGCCGCCGCCCTGCACGAAAAGCACGGCATAGTCGTCGGGAATGGCCAGGAGGCGGCGGAGGCGCTGTTCGGCCTGCGCGTTGATCTCCTCGAATTCGGCGGCGCGGTGGCTCATCTCCATCACGGACATGCCGGTGCCGCGATAGTCGAGCAACTCCTCGCGGATGCGTTCAAGGACGCTCAGGGGCAGGGCCCCGGGTCCGGCGTTGAAATTGGAGGCACGTTTTGCGCTGGGGGAAGTCACGTTCGGTATTTCCTCTCTGTGGAGATAAAGGGGCGGGCGAAGTTTGCGTTCAGGCCGCTGGTTCCACGCTATAGGATAGCAGAATTTTCGCGGAGGATTCACGCGCGGCGGCCCGCGCCATTTATTCCGGCGTTTGTTCGGGCGGGGCGATGGAAAATTCCACGCGGCGGCGCATGGGATCCACGCGTTCGGCGCGCACGCGCACGCGGTCTCCCAGGCGCCAGGCTTTGCCGCCGCCCGCGGCGGATTTCCTGCCGCCGCGGCGTCCGTGAGCGCCGCCGCGTTCGGAAGGGCCCAGCGCGAGGATGGCGTGATCGTGCTCGCGATAGACACAGCGCCCATCGGCGGCCTCTTCGAGCGCGGCCATGGGCAGCAGCCCCTCGACGAACACCTCGAACAGCTCCACAAAGCAGCCGTATTTCTGTACGGAAATAATCAGCGCTTCGTATTCATCGCCTAAATGATCTTCCATGAACTGCGCGCGCTTCCAGCTCATCAGCTCGCGCTCCGCGCCCACGGCGCGGCGTTCGGCCTCGGAGGACTCCGCCGCGGTTTCCTCGAGCTGCCCGCGGGAATAGCTCACGGCTTCGGCTTCGCGCGCGGCGTGCGCGGCGCGATGCGCGGAGGGCTGCGCGTGGGGATTTTCCAGCGCCCATTTCAGAATGCGGTGAATAATCAGATCCGGATAGCGGCGAATCGGCGAAGTGAAATGCGTGTACTCGTCGAAGCCCAGCGCGAAATGGCCCAGAGGGTCTGCCGCATAGCGCGCCTGCTTGAGCGAGCGCAGCATCAGGTAGGACATGATGCGCTCCTCGGTGGTCCCGGAGAGTTTTTTCACCAGGCGCTGGTAGTGCAGCGGGGTGATGCGCAGGTCCACCGCGCCGGGCAGCGCCACGCGCATGGGCCGTTCGCGGCCGTGGCCGAAGGAGTCCGGGCGGCCCTGGCGCGCGGGAGCGGGCACGCTGCCATGGCGCACGGCCAGCGAGCGCTCGTGAAGATTTTCAACGCCCAGGGAATAGCCGAAGGCGCGGGCCAGTTCCTCGAATTCCAGGACTTTGCGCGCATCCGGCTTTTCGTGCACGCGATGCAGCGAAGGAATGCCGCGCTTTTCCAGATAGCCGGCCACGGCGCGGTTGGCCGCCAGCATGAACTCTTCGATCAGCCGGTGCGCGATGTTGCGCTCGCTGCGGGAGATGGCGATCATGCGCTGCTGCTCGTCGAACTCGATGACCGGCTCGGGAAGATCGAAATCGATGGAGCCGTTTTCGGCGCGGCGGGCGTTGAGCAGCAGGGCCAGTTCGCGCATGTCCCGGAAGCGCGCGGCCAGGCCGGCGTAGACGGCGGACATTTCGGGATCGCCTTCGAGCACTTTGTTGACGTTGGTGTAGGTCATGCGCGCGGCGGAGCGGATCACGCCGGGAACGAAGCGCGCGTCGTGCATGCGCCCCGCGGCGTCGAATTCCATCAGGGCGCTCATCACCAGGCGCTCTTCGTGCGGCACCAGCGAGCAGATGCCGCTGGAGAGCTGTTCGGGAAGCATGGGCACGGCGCGGTCGGGAAAATAGACGCTGGTGCCGCGCAGGCGGGCTTCGCGGTCGAGCGCGGCGTCCACGCGCACGTAGTGGGAAACGTCGGCGATGTGCACCGCGAGATGCCAGCCCCCGCCGGGGCGGCGTTCGACGTAAACGGCGTCGTCGAAATCGCGCGCGGTTTCGCCGTCGATGGTCACGATGGGCAGATCGCGGAAATCTTCGCGCCCGTGGCGATCGGCGTCAGCGACGGGATGCGCGCGGTTTTCCGCGTCCGCCAGGACCGGGCCGTCAAAATGATGCGGGAGGTGATGCTTGCGAATGATGATTTCCGTGTCCACGCCGAGATCGCCGGGACGGCCCACGATTTCCAGGACGCGTCCGGTGGCCGCTCCGCCACCGCGCGGAAAGCGCAGAATCTCCACGTTGACTACCGCGCCCTCGAGTTCGGGAAGTCGCTCGCCCCGGCGCGCCTGCGCGGGTTTTCCACCCCGCTCGGCGGCGGGCAGTCCGAGCTTCTGTCGCAGCGCGACGGTCAGTTCTTCGCCGGGCGGAATTTCGATGTCCTGCTGGATGCGCACGTCGTAAGGCAGAACGAAATTTCCGCGCGGTCCATAGCGGAACTGCCCCACCACGGTGGGATGAGCGCGGCCCACGATGCGCAGAATTCTTCCTTCGGCGCGCATGCCGCCGGCCACTCCGCTGCGCCTCGATATGCGCGCGAGCACGCGGTCGCCGTGCATGGCGTCTTCGATGGCGTCCCGCGGAATAAAGATGTCGCCTTCAATCTGCGGCAGCGGAGAATCTGGAACCACGAAGCCGTAGCCGTCCTGATGCAGCACCAGGCGTCCGCTGACGGCATCGCGCGGCGCAACCGACTGTCCGCCCGCGGAACTCGCCTGGCTGAACTGACGGGAAGGCTCCGCGGTGCGCGCGCGTTTCCCTTCTTCGCGCTCCTCGCGCCGCGGCTGTCCTCCGCTCTTGCCGTGCCGTTCGCTCACGCGGTAGCGCTGCCCGGGAAGCTCCTCGATGGCCCGGCGCTTGATCAGTTTGGCCAGCAGCTTATGCAGCGCGCGAATGTCTTTTTTGGGAATTTGCAGGCCGGAAGCGATTTCCGAAGTGCTGGCCGGATTTCGGCGCAGTTGCATGTAGTGCAGGACGTCTTCGTAACGGAGGCTGTGTGGACGCGGCATGGAAGGTGGGCAAGCGGGCGATTCCCGGCTTGCCAGTGAATTCTAGCCCGCATTCCTCCGCAAAGCCACCGGCAATGGTTTCGAACGAGTCTGGACGTTAGTCGTGCCAGGAGTCCTTGAACTCCGGAATGCGCCGCCCGAGGGCGCGCTCGGCGCAGGTCAGTCCGGCGCGCGCGGCTCGATCCACTCCGATACCCCGCGAACGGAAGGTTTCCGAAGCGAAATAAAGGCCGTCAATATTCGGCGCGGAATAATCCGGGCGGAATTTCCCCACCAGGCCGGGCTTCTGGATGACGCCGAAGGCCGGCTGTGAAACCAGATGGCGTTTTTTCCAGACGATGTTCTTTTCCGTCCAGGTATTGGGATAGAAGGCCTGCAAGTCCTTTTCCATCAGGTCGAAATGTTTTTCCACCCATTGCGGGCTGCGCGCGCCCTGATAGACGAAACCGCAATTGAACAAATGCATTCCCGGCGGAGCAATCGTTTCATCGTAACCGGTGCCGAGGAAGGCGAAGCCGCCCAGCTTGCTGTGGGGCGCGCCAAACCAGACGGCCAGTTCGGTGGGATGAATGCCGGTAAAAATGGGTTCTTTCGTGGCCGCGTACATGCCCAGCCAGCAGGCCTTGAACTGGTCCTGGGCCAGCAGCTTGATCTGCGCAACGTACCAGTCCGGCAGGTCCTCTTCGCGAACAAAATTGAGCACGTTCCACACCGGCAGCGTGGAGATAACGCAGTCCGTTTCCACCACTTCCCAGTTGTAGGCTTCGTTGGGAATGGCTCGCGGCCCTTTTTCATAAGCCACGCCGGTGACCCGTCCTTTTTCGACGAGCAGCTTCTGCGCGGTCGTGCGCATCCAGACTTCGCCGCCGTGCCGGGTGAAGCCGTCGGCCATCTGGCGGAACATGCCGTCCCAGCCGCCCACGGGCCAGAAGGAATATCCGGCCATGCGCTTTTCCATGTAGTGCATCTTGCGCACGTACAGGTTGTCGCTGGCCACGTGGTCGTACCAGTGCTCGGTCATGGCTTCGGCGGCGGTGATGTATTCAAACAGCGCGATGACCCCTTCGCTCGATGTGTATTTGCGCATCCAGGTGCGCAGGGGAACGTCGTCGTACTTGTCGAACTCCTTGAAGTCGGTTTCGCAGACAATCTGAATCATTTTCTTCAGTTCGGTCTTGTCGGCGTTGTACAGCTCCTGCACCGGCTTCCAGCGGTCGCCCACCCACACGGGCATGCCCTTGCTGGTGGGCCCGTGCTCGAGCTTACCGCCGATGTAGTCGATGATTTTGGTGATGCCCGAGCCGGTATCCTCGAGGAGGTGCCCGCCAAGATTCAAGCGGTAGCCTTCATGGGGAATGGCCATGCCGCGTCCGCCGAAATGCTCATCGCGGTCCATCAGCAATACTTTTTTGCCCTGCTTGGCCAGAATCGCGCCGGCGCTCAGTCCCGCCGCTCCCGCTCCGATCACCACCACATCGTATTTCGCCATGACGTTCCCGCCTTTTTGAATGGTCTGTTTTTTCTCTTCTTACTGCACGGTATAGCCGCCATCGGCCGCCAGAGCATGGCCGGTGACGTAGCTGGATTCGTCGCTGACCAGGAAGAGCGCGCAGTTGGCGATTTCCTCCGGCCGGCCCAGACGCCCCAACATGGTAAAGCTGCCATAGAGTTTCTTGATGGCATCGGGATCCTGGGGATTGAGTGTTTCCGCGGCGCGCTGGATCATGGGCGTGTCAATCGGGCCGGGGCAGATGCAGTTCACGCGGATATTGTTCTGCGCGAAATCGAGCGCCATGCTGCGGGTCAACTGGATGACCGCGCCCTTCGAAGCGCCGTAGGCGGAATACTCCTTCACCGCCACCAGCCCGCCGATCGAACCGAGGTTGATCACCGATCCGCCTCCGGCCTTGATGATCTCCGGAATGGCGAAGCGGCTCATCACGAACGTGCCGCGCAGGTTCACGCCGATCTGGCGGTCCCAATCTTCTTCCTTGGCGGTGGTCACCGAGCCGACCGTCTCGATCCCCGCATTGTTGATGAGGATTTCCAGTCCGCCCAGAAACGCCACGGCTTCCTGCACCATGCGCTCGCCATCGGCGGTCTTGGACACATCGCCGATGGTAAACATGGCGCGGCGCCCCTGCGCGGTCAGTTTCTTTACCGTCGCTTCGGCGTCGGAACGGTTGATGTCCGCGATGACCACCGCCGCGCCTTCCTCCGTGAAGCGCTCGGCCATGGCCCGGCCCAGGCCGGAACCTCCGCCGGTGATTAACGCACGCTTGCCCTTGAGTCTCATGTTCGCCTCGCTCTCTCGAATTCGGCTGGACGGCTCCGCCGCCGCTCCGCCTAGTCTACCAAACAACTGTTTGATTTGCCTCTGCCGCCGCCCCAGGCCCCGCTCGCCTCCTGGAGGCTCACTCTGGCTATTGACTCTTGCGCATGGAAGGGGGTAAGAACAGAACCCACAGGCGCTTTTTCAGGTTAGAGTAGTCCGCACGGCACCTGCAAACGAGTTGGGTAAGTTCAAGAACCACGAAGAATAGAGCAGGCTTCGAAAGGAGATCGAAGATGGCTTTTTGTGGAAAATGCGGCGCGCAAGTCGCCGAGGGCACTTCATTCTGTGGTTCCTGCGGCTCCGCCGCGGGAGGAGCCGGCGCGGCGCCGGCCGCCGGGGCGGGAGCAGGAACGGGAGAAGGATTGTCCACCAACGTGGTCTGCGCACTGACGTATCTGGTGGGGCTGATCACGGGTATTATTTTTCTGGTGCTGGATCCTTACAAGAACGACCGCAAGGTCCGTTTCCACTGTTTCCAGTCCATTTTTTTCCATGTGGCCACCATTGGCCTCTGGATCGTACTCATGTTCGTTTCCGGCATGCTGGCAGTGATCAGCAGGGGCTTTCTTGGCTTGCTGATTCTGCCGTTCGAAATGCTGCTCGGGTTCGGCTCTTTCGGCCTTTGGCTCTTCCTCATGTTCAAGGCGTATAACGGGGAAGAGTTCCAGTTGCCGATTATCGGGCCGCTGGCCGCCAAGCAAGCCGGCAACTAAACGCAATTCAGCAAGGCCGTCGCGGCGCTTGTTCCACGTGGAACAGGCGCCGCATTTCTTTGATGCGGACAGGAAAGCGCAAACGGTTTCTATTCAGTTGGATAAGGAAAAATGGTGCCCAAGAGAGGACTCGAACCTCCACGGCCTTGCGACCGCTAGCTCCTGAAGCTAGTGCGTCTGCCAATTCCGCCACTTGGGCACAAGCGCGTTACACAGGCAGGAACTCAATTTTGCCTCCTGCACCCGTCTTTGTCAACGCGCCCATCTCCCCGTTGTCTTAGCTCCATAATTCTGCACCCCCCCCTGTACTCGTTAGAAATGCCCCCCGGAGGCTACTTTTCTTATTTTTCTTATATTGACACGCCGGTTTTCAATGGTGCTATACTCCGCCGCAGGGGCGGATTTCCCGCCCGCTCCGACTGGTTGTTCCTTCCGGAGCGGTCTGGTTGGGAGGTCGTTATGTCTGAGTTCCTGCAGTTGGGTGTTCTTGCCTATCTTCTAATCCTTTGGGGTCTGGTTACCACCGCGTTCATTGTCCTCTTGATCCGGCGGAGCCTGCTCACCAACCGAGAGGATGACCAGCTCTTCCTCGATGCCGCGGAAGCGCATATGGCCGCCGAGCAGCGCATGCTCATTAATCAGATCGGTTCTCTTTCCCGGCCGCTGCTCACCACGGGAATCACCTCGGGCTTGTTGCTCCTGGTGATTGCCGGGATGTGGCTGTACGAAGGCTTGAAGGGCAGCAACTTCTTTTAAGAGCCTTCGTCTTGTGGCGGCAGCCTGCAAGGGCCGTTAGGACGACGGGGGCTTGGTCGGTTGCCCTGTAGGTGGTAGTGTGCCCTGCGGCGGAGCTGTCGGCGCCTGTGGCAGGGAGTCCTGCGTAAGCGACGTGTGGTTGTGGATGATCAGCCAGCGGCCGTCGCGCTTGACGAATACGAGAGTGGTTTGCCCGCGCGCTGAACTTCCCTGGCCCTCCACGGCGCCATAAAATTCCCATTGATAGCAGGCCCAGGCCGTCGCCCCATTGACGCGCACCAGCGTGTTCTGCCGGTCCATGCGCACCTGCTGCACGCGGCCGCGCTGCCGTTTGAAGTTCGCCGCGTAGTTGGCCCAGCCCAGGACCGGCGGCTCCCACATGCCGCTGACCGCGGAGAGGTCATCGGCATAGTACGTATGCAGCTTTTCGGCATCGCCGAGTTGCCAGGCGGCCAGCATATCGGTAATCACCAAGTCGATTTGCTTTTCGTCGGGCAGGGCCAGGCTGGCGGCCAGCGTGGCGTCCGCCGCGCTTTCCTTTTTCTTCTTGTCTTTTTTGTGCTTCTGCGCCAAAGCGGGCCCGGCGGCGGAGAGCAGAAGGCAAACACAGAGAAACAACAGCCAGGGCGCGCGCAGAATTCCCTTGCGGTGATTTTTATGCATGATTTTTTCCCTCGCCCGGGCGCCGTCCTTCCCGGACGGCGGCCTCATTCAGAATCATACGTCAGCGGGAGCGCGCCGCGGCCAGAAGATTCACAAAAAGTCGGTACGCTCCGGGCACACCCTCGGGCAGCTGGCGGATGAACGATAGCCCCGTGTAGATGTAGATTCCCTTGCCCGTGCGCGCGTAGACCAGCCCGCCATCGAGGTCCACCTCGCCGGCGTCGTGCATGGCCAGCAGCGGCGTGTAGCGCGGGTCGAATTGGCTCCAGAAATACAGCCCGCGTTCCTGCACCCAGCCCTCGAAATCGGCGGACGTGATTTTGTTGGGGCGGTTGAGCAGCGCGTCCTCCGGCTGGAGAAATTTCACCGCGGCGGTTTCGTCGGTGATGCGTGGTAGCGGAGCGCCCGTCTTGCCGGGATCAATCTTCGCGGGGTAAGGAGCGGGCTGCAGCTTGTCCCAGATAAAATCGCGGTTGTACTGCACGACCAGCGCGCCGCCGTTGACCGCGAAGTCGAGCAGGCGCTGATTCGCCGCGGGCAGGTCCGCGCGCAGTTCATAGGCGCGCACGCCGACGACGATAGCGTCAAAGCGCGCCAGATTGCCGAAAGCCAGCTCCGTGGGATTGATCATCTCCACGCGCATGCCCAGCCGCTCGAGCGCTTCGGGGATGGGCTCGCTCTCCGCCGTAATGTAGCCCACGCGCAGATTTTCCGGCACGTTGATCTCGAAGGCGTGCACGAGGCAGACGGCCGGCTCGCTCCAGAACTGCGTGGGCAGCGTGGAAAGCGGTTCGAGCGAAGTGGAAAACTTTTCTTTATCGTGCCGGGCAAAGGCCGCGAGCGCGTAGTGCCCCGCGTCCAGTTTTTCCGGCGGCGTCACGGTGAAGCGCGCGTAGCGGTCGCCCGGCCCGGTAAATTCAATGGCCTGCTCGCCGCTGGCGCTCCAGCCCGCGGGAACGTCCAGCCCGGCGCTCACTTTGCCCGCCTGCGTGGCGTTCGAATGCACGCGCACGAAAACCTCGAACGCTTTCCTCGCCTGGGCCAGCACTTCGATTTTCTGCTTGGGCTCCACGGCCAGCGTATACGCGGGCACGATGCGCAGCGGCACGCGGTCCACCCGCGTGGAACTCGCCTGGATGTGAGTCACGGGAACGCTGATCTGTTTGGATCTTCCTTCGCCAACCCGAATGCTCAGCGTTGCCTCGGCTGCCGATTTCGGTTCCGGCTGGAGCTTTTCCCAAACGCTCGATTCCCCCCCGGGAGCGGCAAATGTGATCTTGTATTTCAGTCCTTTGACCGCGTCGCCTTCGCCCTTCGCTCCAGACTCCATACCCGTCATGTGCAGCGAATCCAGCAGGACCGGACAATTCACCGCACGGCGGCATCCATAACGCACGGTAACGGTGACCGGCTCGCCCACGACGGCCTCGCTGCGATCCGCTTCCGCCGTAAATTCGAAATCCCCCGCCAGCAGCAGCGCGCGGCTAATCCGCTCCACAGCGGAATAGATCCGGCCTTCCCTCTCGGCGTTGGCCGCATTCCAGAAAGAGACGGTGTCGGCGGGATAGAGGCTGCTCATGGACTCCGAAGCTTGCGCGAGAAGCTCCGTCGCAGCGGGCCAATCCAGTTTTAGCGCGGCGGCGCGCGCACCCGCGATTTTCTCATCCGCGGTTTTTGCGGCGGCGCACCATTTCGGTTCCGTTTTGCACAACGGTCCTTGTTCATCGCCAAAGACCGCCGTAAGCGGCCGCGCCAGAATCGCCGGATCAAATTTGGCGCCGCCCGGGCCGGTCAGCGCGATGGGCCGCCAGATGTAGGGCGAGTTGATAAATCCGGAAATGCCCTGGGTGCGGTGATTGACGAAAGCATCCAGGCCGATCTGCCGCCAGGATTTCCCGTACAGTGGAGAAATTTCATCGAGCGGCAGAATGTAACCCTTGGGACTGTCGCCGCCGCGCTCCAGACCAAGAATTTCCACGGCATGCGCCGCGTCGCCCCAGACGCTCAGCCCTTCCTTCAATTGCGCCGGAAACGCTTTCGGGTCCGCGGCCATCTGCACGGCGCGCGGCGTGAGAATGCCCGATGCCTGGTGATGTCCGTGGCCGCCATGTACGCCGCCCCAGTTGTTGATGACGATGTTGGGGCGAAACGTGCGGATGACGCGCACCATGTCGTCCAGCACCTGTTCGCCCCAAATGCGCTCGGACTCTTCCGCCGTTTTCGAAAATCCAAAATCCGGCGCACGCGTAAAGAAAAGTTTGACGCCATAGCCGCGCGTGGCCGCCAGAAGCTCCTGCGAGCGGATGAGCCCCAACTGCGGCGCTTGCTCGGGGCCCAGCGCGTTCTGCCCGCCTTCGCCGCGCGTGATGGAAAGCAGGGCGACTTCGGCATGCAGCCCGCGCGCTAGATAAGTCAGCACGGACGAAGACTCGTCGTCCGGATGCGCCGTGACGTAGAGGATGCGCGTGGTGATCCGCGCGGCGTCAATGGCTTCGATGGTTTCGGGCAGGCCCGTGCCGGTACCGGGAGCGGCGGGAAACTGCGCGGCGGCGGGCTGCGCGGCCAGCGTAAGCGCGGCAATCAAAACGAGTGAAAAAAACTTCATGGGTCGGTTGCTCCAAAGGAAGTTCACGCGGCCTCCGTCTGTTTGGCCAGTGCAAAAGGCCATTCTCGCACGATCACCGCGCGCAGCAGAAACGCCACCACGCCCAAACCAATCACCAGCAGTCCCCATTTCCGCGCCGGCCCGGTGGCCCAGAACAGTCCGGCCCAGCCCAGCATGGTCAGCAGCGCCGGCAGCGGATAGAGCCACATCCTGAACGGCAGCGGTTCCGCCGTGCGCCGCCGCCGCAGAATCATCACCCCCACGGCCTGCCCGATGAACTGCACCAGCAGGCGCATGGCCAGAATCGCCTTGATCACCGTGGCCAGCTTGAAGGCCAGACTGAAGGAAAACGCCAGGGCGCCCAGAAAAAGCAGCGAGAGGTGCGGAAAATGCTTGGTGGGATGCACGCGCGCAAAAACCGGAAAAAAGTTGCCATCGAGCGCGGCGGAATACGGCACGCGCGAATAGCCCAGCAGCGCGGAAAAAATCGAAGCGAAGGCGATCCACAGCACCAGCACGGTGGCCACGTTGGCCGCCCGGGAACCATAGAGCGTTTCCACGAACGTGCTCACCAGAAACGGCGAATTCTGCGCCACGCGCCACGGCACCACGCCCAGGATGCTGGTCTGCATCAGCAGATAGAGCAGCGCAATCCCCACGATGGAAATAAAAATCCCGCGCGGCAGGTTGCGCTCGGGCTGCTTCAGCTCGCCGCCCAGGTGGCAAATATTGTAGTAGCCCCAGTAGCTGTAAATCGTATTGCCCATGGCCGCGCCCAGCGCCGCGAAAAACAGACTGGAAAGATGAAACGCGCCCGGCGGAAAAGCAAAGGCCATGCGCGCATTGAAATGCGTGACGCCGCCGTAGATCAGCCACAGCAGCGTGGCGATCACCCCCGCCCACAGCAGTACGGATATTTTCCCGATGGTGGTGATGCGCCGGTAGAGCAGCGCCACCAGCAGAATCACCACCGCGCCGGAAATTTCCTTCTGCTGCCACGCGCTCAGCGGATGCAGGTACGTGGCGTACTGCGAAAATCCAATCGCCCCGCTGGCGATCACCAGCGGCGCCTGAATCAGCGTCTGCCACACGAAGAGGAATGACATCAGCCGCCCCCAGCGCTCCGCCCCGTAGGCCTCGCGCAGAAAAACGTAGCTGCCGCCCGCCCGCGGCATAGCCGCGCCCAGTTCCGACCACACGAAACCGTCCAGCAGCGCCAGCAGCGCTCCGCACACCCACGCCAGCAGCGCCTGCGGCCCGCCCATCTCCTTGATCACCAGCGAGCTGACCACGAACGGGCCGATGCCCACCATATCAATCATGTTCAAGGCCACGGCTTCGCGCAGCCCCAGTCCGCGCTCGAGCGCGGGGCGGTATTCGGCGGCGCCTGGTTGCGTGGGCATGATTGGCTCGATCCGCGTCCCGGCGCGGTCCTGCGAGGATAGCAAAAACGGCCGCCTCATGCGCTGGCCGATTTTCCCTCGCCGGGAAAACGCCTTACACTAGAGCAGCCGCGTTGCAGGCGAGGTTCCTGGCGCCGCGGCCGGAGCCACCGCGCATGCGCCGCCTTTTCCCATCTTCGCTCTTCGTCCGTTTCCTCCTGGGCGCTACTTTGCTGGCCAGTTCCGCCCGTTTTGCAAGCGCCGCTCCCGCCACGCTTCCACCGGGCATGGAAATCCCCCCCGCGGCAATGGCCGGCCTCGAAAAACTTTATGCCGGCGACCCCGACGGCGCCCTCGAGCAGTTCCGCGCCATCGAGAAGTCCCAGCCGGACCATCCCATCGGTTACATGCTGGAAGGCGAAGCCCTCTGGTGGAATATTTTCTGCTCCACCGCCGAATTTAAATTCGGCATGGTGGAGATCTGGCGCCGCCCCAAGCTGCCCGAGGACCAAGCCTATTTCGACGTGGCCCAAAAAGTCATCACGCTGGCCGAAGCCCGCCTGGCGCGCGGCGAATCCGCCGAAATGCATTTCTATTCCGCCATGGGTGAATCGCTGAACGCTCGGCTTTATGGCCTGCGCCTCGAACGCGGCAACGCCGCCCGCGCCGGCGTGCGTGCCCGCGAACATTTTCTCCGCGCCCTGGCCCTCGAACCCAATTTCGCCGACGCCGACCTGGGCATCGGCCTCTACAACTATTACGTGGACACGCTCTCCGCCATGGCCCGCCTCCTGCGCTTTTTCATGGGCATTCCCGGCGGCAACAAAGAGGAAGGCATTCGCCAGCTCCGCATCGCCATGACCGAAGGCACACTCTCCCGCGTGGAGGCCCGCTTCTACCTGGCCCGCGACCTGCGCCTCTACGACCGCGACTACGAACGCGCCCTGGTCGTCCTGGCCCCGCTGAACGACCAGTATCCCGCCAACCCGTTCTTCGCTTTGTATCGCGGCGACCTCCTGGCCAAGCTGGCCCGCAAAGAACAAGCCGCCGTCTGGTACCGCAAAGCCGCCGCTCTCGACCCACCCAACCCCGAATGGCGCCGCAAAACCCACGAACTCGCCGCCGCCGCCCTCGCCGCACTCGGCCCGGAATACATTTTACCTGTCCCTGCGTCGCGCTGACGGGGGGATACCTTTCCAGCTATGTGCGCTCCCGGGCCACGTTGACGGAAATGGCGCGGAATGCTATAAAATTTAGTTTCGCCCCGATGGCACCGGGCTGGCTGTAGGCTGGTTCGGGCTGGGTTCCGGCGAAGTCGTCTTCAAGGATTCAGGCGCAGCCAATCGATGCACGAGATCGCTCACCAATTAGCCGATTTGTTCCTCAAGGCCCTGCCCACGGTCTTCATTGTCTTCTTTTTTTATTTGATTCTGCGCACCTTCTTTTTTGGCCCGCTGCTCAAAGTCATGCAGGAGCGCGATGCGCGCACCCGCGGCGCCCAGAAATCCGCCGAAGCCGCCCAGGCCGCCGCCGCCGAAAAGATTCGGCAGTATGAAGACGCCCTCAAGCAGGCCCGCGCCCAGCTCTATGCCGAACAGGACGCCGCCCGCCGTAAACTGCTCGACGACCGCAATGCCGAATTGAAATCCGCCCGCGCCAAGGCCGCCGAGGAAGTCCGCGTGGCCAAGGAACGCATCGGCGGGGAAGTGGCCGCCGCCCGCACGGAAGTCCAGGCCGCCAGCGGCAAGCTTTCCGACGAAATCGCCCGCCGCGTTCTGGGCGCCCGGCCCTCCGCCGGTCCTGCGACGGGGGCTCGATGAACCGCCGCCGGCTGGTTTTCCTCTTGAGCCTGACTCTGCTGGTTTTCGGCGCCGCCGCGTCCGCGCGCGCGGAAGGCGAAAAGAAGGGCGGCGCGGAAACCTCCGGCCCCGCGACCGACGTTTTCAAGTGGATTCATTTCGTGATCATCGCCGGCGGAATCGGCTATCTCTGCATCGCCAAAGGCCCGGCCTTCTTCGGCGCCCGCGCCGCGGAGATCGGCGCCGCCATCGCCCAGGCCACCGCCGCGCGCGAAGCCGCTGAGCGGCAACTGCGTGAAGCGGAAGACCGCCTGGCCCGCCTGGACGAGGAAGTGACCGAACTGCGCACCGCCGCCCGCAAGGACGCCTTTGCCGAGGGCGTGCGCATCCGCAAAGCCACGCAAATGGAAGCCGAAAAAATCGCCATCGCCGCCCAGGCCGAAACCGAAGCCGCCGAACGCGCCGCCCGCATCGAGCTGAAAGCCCTGGCCGCCAAGCTGGCCGTGGACGGCGCCGAATCGCTCTTGAGCAAGCAGCTCACTCCCCAGGTGCAGGAATCGCTGGTGAGTTCCTTCGTCGCCAGCCTGGCGGGGAGGCCCAATTGAAGTCCGCTGCCCTGCAATACGCCACCGCGCTCGCCGACATTGCCATGGCGCAAGGCGCCAGCGAGGCCCTCGAAAAGCAGCTGGAATCCTTTGGCGAGATCTACGCCGAGTCCGCCGACCTGCGCAATTTCATGGAAAGCCCCGCGGTGGACAGCGCAGCCAAGCACGGCGTGATTGACAAGCTGGCCGCGCGCCTCGGCGCCGGCAAGATCACCTGCAATTTTCTCTACGTCCTCACGGACCATCACCGCACCGCGCTGCTCGCCGATGTGCTGGCCTCCTTCCGGGAACTTCTCCGGCAGCGCCAGGGCATCGCCCAGGCGGAAATCTCCACCGCGGTGGAGATGAGCGCGGCGCAGAAAAAAGATCTGGGCAAGACGCTTGAGAAACTCACGGGCAAAAAAGTAGAAGCGCAGTATTCGCTCGACCCGGCCTTGCTGGGCGGCGCGGTGGTGCGCATCGGATCCACGATTTACGACGGCTCGCTTCGCAACCAGCTCAACTCGTTGCGCGCGCGCCTCGCTGCGGAATAGGAGCCAGGCCGGTATGGCGAAGATCAAAGCGGATGAAATAACCAAGATCCTGCGCGAGCAGATCGAAAACTACGAACAGACCGTTTCCGTCGACGAAGTCGGCCAGGTCATCAGCGTCGGCGACGGCATCGCCCGCATTCACGGCCTCGAACGCGTCATGGCCGGCGAAATGCTCGCCTTCCCTCACGGCGTCACGGGCATCGCCCTCAACCTCGAGGAAACCGAAGTCGGCGCCGTGCTGCTCGGCGAGTACACCGAAATCAAGGAAGGCGACACGGTCAAGCGCACCAACTCGATCATGTCCGTTCCCGTCGGCGAAGCCCTCATCGGCCGCGTGGTCAATCCCCTCGGCGAACCCCTCGACGGCAAAGGCCCCATCGCCGCCACCCAGCGCAACGCCCTCGAACGCATCGCCCCCGGCGTCATCGACCGCCAGCCCGTGCGCGAGCCTCTGCAGACCGGCATCAAGGCCATTGACTCCATGATTCCCATCGGCCGCGGACAGCGCGAGCTGATCATCGGCGACCGCCAGACCGGAAAGACCGCCGTCATTCTGGACACCATCATCAACCAGAAGGGCGGTGACATGATCTGCATCTATTGCGCGATCGGGCAGAAACGCTCGACGATTGCGCAAGTGGTGAAGGTCCTCACCGACGCCGGCGCCATGGACTACACCATCGTGGTGGCCTCCTCCGCCGCCGAACCGGCCACCCTGCAATACATCGCTCCCTACGCCGCCTGCGCCATGGGCGAATATTTCCGGGACACCAAGCGTCACGCCGTCACCTTCTACGACGATCTTTCCAAACACGCCCAGGCCTACCGCGAAATTTCGCTGTTGCTGCGCCGTCCCCCGGGACGCGAGGCCTTCCCCGGCGACGTCTTTTATCTGCACTCCCGCTTGCTGGAACGCGCCGCGAAGCTCAATGACAAGCTCGGCGGCGGCTCGCTCACTTCCCTGCCGGTCATCGAAACGCAGGCCGGCGACGTTTCCGCCTACATTCCGACCAACGTCATCTCCATCACCGACGGCCAGATTTATCTGGAAGCCGACCTCTTCAACGGCGGCACCCGCCCGGCCATCAACGTGGGCATCTCCGTCAGCCGCGTCGGCGGCAACGCGCAGATCAAGGCCATGCGCCAGGTGGCCGGTTCGCTGCGCCTGGATATGGCCCAGTTCCGCGAACTCGCGGCCTTCGCCCAGTTCGGCGCCGACCAATTGGACAAGGTAACCCAGGCGCAGTTGGCCCGCGGCCAGCGCCTCGCTGAAATCCTCAAACAGGATCAGCTCGTGCCTCTCGTCATTGAAAAGCAGGTGTTCATGCTCTTCGTGGGCACCAGCGGCCTGATGGACGCCGTGGCTCTCGGCGATTGCCGGCGCTTTGAAAGCGAACTCCTGCAATTTGTGGAAACCAGCCAGCCCGGCATTTTCAAGACGATTGCCGAGAAAAAAGCCCTCGACGACGGACTGAAAGCCGAAATGAAAAAGGCCGTCGACGCCTTCAAGGAGCGCTTCGTCGCTTCCGCGAAGTAAGCGAAGCATCGGACCATGGCCACACTACTCGATTTCCGGCGCCGCATCCGCTCGGTGAAAAACACCCAGCAGATCACCCGCGCGATGAAGTTCGTCGCCGCGGCCCGCCTGCGCCGCGCCCAGGAGCGCGCTCTCGCCGCCCGTCCCTACGCGCTGCAGATTGCCCGCGTCCTGCGTTCCACCATGGCCCGCCTCGAAAACCCGCAGCATCCGCTGCTGGCTGCGCGCCCCGTGGAAAAGATTCTGGTGGTCGTGCTCACCGGCGAACGCGGCCTGTGCGGCGCCTTCAACTCCAACATCCTTCGCAAGGCCGTGGAACTCTTCCGCGCCAACAAGGGAAAGAAAATCATCGGCCTGCCCGTCGGCAAAAAAGGCCGCGATTTCCTCAAGAAGCAGGGCATGGAGCTGGCCGGCGAATACGTCAACGTCCTGGCCCGCGTGGAGTTCGGCACCGCCCGCGAAATTTCCAAAATCGTCACCGACGCCTATGCCAGCGGCGAAGTGGACGCCGTCTACGCCGTCTTCAGCGAATTCAAGAGCGTTATCGCCCCCAATCTGGCCGTCGAAAAACTTCTGCCCATCGAATCCATCGCCGGGGAAGAAGGCGCCTCGGCCGGGGACGCGCAAACGGATTACATCTACGAGCAGCCCGCCGCGGAACTCCTCGACCGCCTCCTCCCCCGCTACGTCGAAACCCAGGTCCTCCGCGCCATGCTGGAATCTTCCGCCGCCGAGCACGCCGCGCGCATGACCGCCATGGAATCCGCCACCAAGAACGCCGGCGAAGTCATCGAGGCCCTCACGCTGCACATGAACAAAGTGCGCCAGGCGGCCATTACGCGCGAAATTATTGAAATTGTCAGCGGGGCGTCATCCACCGCTTAGGAGACAGCATGGCAGAGCAATACGCAGGCATAGGAAAAGTCGTGCAGGTCATCGGACCTGTGCTGGACATCGAATTCCCGGCGGATAAGATGCCGGCGATCTACAACGCCATCCGCGTCACCAGCGAGGGCTACAACATTCCTGAGCCGCTCGACGTCATTGTGGAAGTGCAGCAGCACCTCGGCGAAGGCCGCGTGCGCACCGTCGCCATGGAGCCCACCGAGGGCATGGTGCGCGGCATGAAGGCCTATGACACCGGCAAGCCCATCACCATCCCCGTCGGGCGCGCCGCGCTGGGCCGCGTCATGAACGTTCTCGGCAAGCCCGTTGACCAGCTCGGCCCCATCGTCAGCGACACGCACTATTCCATTCACCGCCCGGCCCCCACGCTCGAAGATCAGTCCACCACTCTCGAAATGTTCGAGACCGGCATCAAAGTCGTCGACCTGATGGAGCCTTACCTCAAGGGCGGCAAGATCGGCCTCTTCGGCGGCGCCGGCGTGGGCAAGACCGTGCTCATTATGGAATTGATTCACAACGTGGCCATGAAGCACGGCGGCGTTTCCGTTTTCGCCGGCGTCGGTGAACGCACCCGCGAAGGCAACGACCTGTGGCTGGAAATGAGCGAATCCGGCGTCGTGGTTCCCGGCAACTCCGAAAAATCCCGCGCCGCCCTGATCTACGGCCAGATGACCGAGCCGCCCGGAGCGCGTCTGCGCGTCGGCCTTACCGGCCTGACCGTCGCCGAATATTTCCGCGACCAGGAGCATCTCGACGTGCTCCTCTTCATCGACAACATTTTCCGCTTCGTGCAGGCTGGCTCGGAAGTTTCCGCGCTGCTCGGCCGCATGCCTTCCGCCGTCGGTTACCAGCCCAACCTCAACACCGAAATCGGCGAACTCCAGGAGCGCATCACCTCCACCAAGCACGGCTCCATCACTTCCGTGCAGGCCATCTACGTCCCCGCCGACGACTACACCGACCCGGCGCCCGCGGCCACCTTCTCGCACTTGGACGCCACCACCAACCTGAGCCGCCAGATCGTCGAGCGCGGCATCTATCCCGCCGTCGATCCCCTGGCCAGCTATTCCCGCATTCTGGACCCGCGCATCGTTGGCGCCGAGCATTACTCCGTGGCCCGCGGCGTGAAATCCATCCTCCAGCGCTACAAGGACCTCCAGGACATCATCGCCATCCTGGGCGTCGAAGAACTTTCCGACGAGGACAAGCGCACCGTGGCCCGCGCCCGCAAAATCGAAAAGTTTCTCTCCCAGCCCATGTTCGTCGCCGCCCAGTTCACCGGCCTCGAAGGCAAATACGTCAAGATCGAAGACACCGTGCGCAGCTTCAAGGAAATCATCGAAGGCAAGTACGACGACGTGCCCGAACAGGCTTTCTACATGGTGGGCACCATTGAAGAGGCCCTGGCCAAGGCCGAAAAGATGAAGGCCAGCGCCTAAACAACCATGCTTCCCGAAGCCTTCCAACTCGTCGTGGTCACCCCGGAGCGCGAACTGCTCCGCGAAACCGTCGTCGAACTCCAGCTTCCCGGCGCCGGCGGCTGCTTGGGCATTCTCCCCGGCCACGCCCCGCTCATGACCGAATTGGGCATCGGCGAACTGGAATACCGCGCCGCCGCCTCCAAGGAGGCCACGCATCTCGCCGTCATTCGCGGTTTCGCCGAAGTTCTGGGCGACCGCGTCACGGTCCTCGCGGAAACCGCCGAGCGCCCCGAGGAGATCGACATCACCCGCGCCGAAGCCGCCAAGGCCCGCGCCGAAAAGCGCCTTGCCGCCATGGCCCCCGAAATCGATTGGGACCGCGCCGCCGTTTCCCTCCAGCGCGCCCTCATCCGCCTGCAAGTGGCCAAAAAGCGCCCGGTCTCGGCCATTAACCCGTAAAGCAGCCCCGCTGCATGCCTTTCGCGGCATAACCCCCATCGCCCGCGCAGCATCCAATCTTCAGCAGGTGTTTCTGTGGCTCCCATCACACTCTATTGCACCACCTGGTGCGCCGATTGCCGCTACGCCAAGACGTTCCTCAAGGAACGCGGCATCGCCTTTCAGGAAATAAATATCGACGAGGATCCCGACGCCGAGGACTTGGTTCTGAAGGTCAATAACGGCAGGCGCAAAGTGCCCACCATCGAAACCGCCGGCCGCTTCTTCTCCTGCAGCCCGTTCAACGCCGGGAAGCTGGCCTCCGAACTGGGCATCCCGCTGAATTCCTGAAGCCGCGAGCGCCCTTACTCCGCGGCAACGCCCCCCGCAAACACCCGCCGCAACTGTAATCCCGCGTCCAGTAGCACGATATCCGCGTCCGCTCCCGCTCGCAGCGCGCCCTTGCGGCCTTCCAGTCCCACAAGCTTCGCCGGATTCACCGTCAGCATGCGCAGCACGTCGCCCAGCGGCACTCCCAGCGCCACGATGTTGCGCAGCGCCCGGTCCAGCGTCAGCGTGCTCCCCGCCAGCGTTCCTTCCGCGTTGCGGCAGACTCCCCCGCTCACCGTCACTTCCATCGTCCCCAGCGTGTACTTGCCGTCCGGCATGCCTGTCGCGGCAATTCCGTCGCTCACCAGGATCACCCGCTCGGCGCCCTTGGCCGCCAGCAGCATCCGCATCGCGCCTTCGTCCACGTGCACGCCGTCGGCGATCAGTTCCGCGGTTACCTCCGGCGCGGTCAGCACCGCTCCGATCACTCCCGAATCGCGGTGCGTAAACGGACGCATGGCGTTATAAACGTGCGTGCCGTGATGCGCCCCGCGCGCAATGGCCGCCCGCGCCTGCTCATAGTTCGCGTCGGTATGCCCTATGGCCACGGTCATCCCCGCCTGGCGCGCCGCGGCAATGCACGGCCCCGCGCCCAGCAGCTCCGGCGCCAGCGTAATAATCCGCCCCAGGCCCCCGGCCGCGGCCAGAAATTTTTCCAGTAGCTCCGCCGAAGGCAGCCGCAACCATTCGGGAGGATGCACCCCGCGCCGCGCCGGACTCAAGAACGGCCCTTCAAAATGAATACCCAGAATTTCCGCCCGCCCGCTCGCGCCCCGCCTCTCCTTCTGCCCGGCGATGTAGCGCGCAATTCCCTCCGCGCTCCGGCAGGTCTCCTCCGGACTGGCCGTCACCGTCGTGGCCACAAACGAAGTGGTTCCCCGCCGCGCCACCATTCCGGCCACGGCATCGAGCGCCTCCGCCGCGCCTTCCATCACGTCATGCCCGCCCGCCCCGTGAATATGCACGTCCACGAATCCCGGCGCGGCAATGGCCTCCAGTTCGCGGATCTCCGCGGCCCCGGCGGGCAGCTGCATCCCGGCGCGCGGGCCGGCCGCTTCGATGACGCCGTCGCGGATCAGTATTCCCGCATCGGCGATTTCCTCGCGCGGCGTAAATGCCCGTCCCACATGCAAGAGAGTTCTCGTCATGGCAGGAATCCATCCTAGCGGAAATCGCGGCGTGCGCACAAAAGAAAACGGGCGAAGCTTGCGCCCCGCCCGTCCCGGAATACGATTGGAAAAGCTTACGGCTTGTCGGTCGCAGGCTTGTCCGCGGGTTTATCCGCCGCCTTGCCGGTGGCCATTCCCGATCCTGCTTCGCGTGCCTTGATTTCCTTCGCAGCGACAGGCGCTGCCGCCATGTCGATGCTGCTCAGCTTGATGGTGTCGCCTTCGACCGTGCCCTTAATGGTCACGTGATGTCCGGCATGCGCGGCCACCTTGTCCTGCGCGTCGATGGCGTACACCTTCTGGTCGCCGTCGGTCACCAGGACATACTTGGCTCCGCCCTTCACGCACTTGGTGGTGCATTCGGCCGCCCCCTCATTCGCTCCCTTGGCTCCGCACTTGCTGTCCGAGATGTACCCCGTCAGCGCCGTCTCCGCCGCCAGCAGCGAACCCGCGGCGAACAGCACCATTGCAGCTCCCGTCAAGAATCTGATTTTCATTGCTTTCTCCTTGTTTGCGTTTTGACTTTGCCTGCCCGGAAGGGTCCCCGAAACGATGACAGATGGGGTGCCGCTTGCCAATATGCATTTTGCACTTCTTGTTCCGGCTGCTTCCAATTCACATGCTTTTCAGAAATGGCGAGAGAGAAATCTCGAAGTCTCCCTCGCCGTATGTGCGCCAGTTTGTAGGAGCAGCTTCTGCTCCCTTACTTTACTTCCCGGACGTTACCGCTGCTCCGGAACTCGGGGCCAGGCCCTTGGGCATGCTCAGATAGCCCGAAGCCTGGTTCTGCGTCAGCTTGTTGATCACCAGTTCCAGGGTGACTTTGCTGTCGCGCGTGTAGAAGAAGATCGGCTCGTTCACCGAGCGGTTCTTCTTCTCGAAGCTGGTGTCGTCGGCCAGCACCACGATGGTGAACTGGTTCTTGCGCGCATTGGTGTTCTTCAGCTCGATCTGCACCGCGCCCACCTTCTGTGGACCTCCCTTTCGCGCAATCGTGAACTCGATATAGTCCCGCTGGCCCATCCGCCGCAGCACGTCCACTTCGTCGTGATTCCGTGCGATCAGCGTGCCCAGCTCGCTCTTGGCCATTTCCAGGCTCTTGCGGGCCGCTTCGATCTCGCTCTTCACTCCGCTGACGTCCCCGTTCAGCCGCGTGATCTCTTCCGTTCCGGCCTTCTTGGCCAGTTCGCTGTTCACCGACGATTGCAGCCCGGTCAGCTTCTGGTCGTAGCTTGAGGAAATGGATTTCGTCTGTCTCCGCGAGGAAACCAGTTCGGACTGCGTCACGTTCAGCTTGTCCGTCACCGCCTTCAGGTCGTTGCGCAGGCTGCGGCTCTCGTCCTCCGCCTTGGCCACCCGCTGCACCACCACGTCGTTGCTCTGCTTCACGGCCGCTTGCGCCGCCTTGCTCTCCTGCTCCACCGTCTTGGCCTGCTGCGTCGCGTTCCACGCCGTCCCCAGCGCGATCAGGGACACTCCGCCAAGCACCGCCACCGCGATCCCCACCCAACGGGGAGTCCCGGCCGATGCGCTCACTTTTCCTTCTTTTTCATCAAACATGGTTGAATTCCTTTCGGTTTAGTCCCTGCTGCCCTGAGAGAAGTGCATCTGTGCCACCAAACCCCAAACCCGCCCGCCAATATCAATTAACTGCTGTGTTTTCAAGTTTATAGAGTGCGGCCAAATGGTCCCATTTCGTCAGTCCGGATCTCGACCGCACGTATAAAATTTACTCGACCTGGATAGTCTTGCTCGATGCCAGCGGGTGCAAATTCGGAGCACGTAAAGCAGCCTTACTATAATACTAAAATGCTTGTTTTCAGTTAGTTGTGGGAAATATTCACGCCGCTGTCGTCGGCGCCTTCAATCCGATGGGGTGCGAATACCCGAAATGCCTCTCCAGCGTGGACACCGCCGCATCCAGCACCACATAGCAGTCCGGACAGCTCCGCAGGTGCTGTTCCACCTCTGCTTCCACGTCTGGAGACAGTTTTCCCTCCAGATACCAGCAAATCAGGTGAATTGTGTCTTTACAGGTCATTCCCTTACTACGCCCCCAAAGCGAGGCCGGGCGGCCTCAGGGAGAAGTTATGTGCACTTGAAGCTCCATAAAAGCAGCTGATTCATTGGATTTTCAATACGCTGAAAATGCAACACTTGTTTTATTTCGCGCGGGCTTTTACCAGACCGCAGCCGCACAAGCCCCGAAACTTTTTACATGAAGGAAGAAACTTTTGGACATTCTTGCTTACAGCCGCGAACCGGCAGTACTGGCCCCGTGTGCACTCTTCGTGAAGCCATCAGGAGCCGGGGAGAATATTCATCTGCTTCAGCGTGGCGATGCGGTCCGCCATCGGCGGATGCGTGCTGAAGAGCGAGGAAAAAACGCCGCCGCCAAACATGGGCTTGGCGATGCACAGCGCGGAAACCGAAGGGCTGATCTCCGAAGTCGGAATGCGCTTGTTGTAGGCGTCCAGCTTCTGCAGCGCGCTGATCAGCCCGAAAGGATGTCCGACCATGCGCGCGCCGGTCGCGTCCGCGGAATATTCGCGCTGCCGCGAAAGACCCAACTGCAGCAGCATCGCGGCAAAAGGCGCCAGGAAAAGCATCAGCAGCGCCGTCATGCCCCCGCCGTCGCGATCGTCATCGCGCCCGCCAAATCCGAAGAAATAGGAGAAGCGCCCGATTTCCGCCAGTACCGTAATGGCCGCGGCCACGCAGGCGGCGATTGAGCTGATTAAAATATCGTAGTTGCGCACGTGAGAAAGCTCGTGCGCGATCACGCCCTCGAGTTCCTCGTCGTTCATCAACTGCAGTAAACCTTCGGTCACCGCCACCGAAGCGTGCTGCGGATTGCGCCCCGTGGCGAAGGCGTTGGGCGCGGCCTGGGGAATCACGTACAGCTGGGGCACGGGCAGATTGGCTTTCCCCGCCAGGCGCTCCATCACCTGATACAGCCGCGGCAGTTGCTCGCGCGTCACCGGTCGCGCGCCGCTGCTCGAAAGCGCGATTTTGTCCGAATAGAAATACGCGCCGCCGTTCATCACCACGGCAATCCCCAGCGCGAGGTACATTCCGTAGTGCCCGCCGTAGGATTTCCCCAGCAGGATTAACACCAGCGAGAGCGCGGTCAGCAGAAACGCGGTGCGAAAAATCCTCATGTCCTCTTCCTCGTTTTCCTTCGACTCCAAAAGTATGGCAAGCAGCCGGCCGGGTGTCCAGCAACCGCGGCTCTCCCTAGCTTAGACGCTGGCCGTGGCCGCCGGTTGCTTTGCGGCCACGCGCTCGAAGCGCATCGCTTTCTTCCCCGGCTCGCGCTCCACCCGCACCCGCTCCCCCGGAAGCACTTTCCCCTCCAGGATTTGCATCGCCAGCGGGTCCTGCACTAGCCGCTGAATCGTCCGCCGCAGCGGCCGCGCGCCCCAGGCCGGGTCGTAGCCTTCCTGCAACAGCAGCTCGCGCGCCACCGGCGTCAGCTCCAGCGTAATCTGCCGCTCGGCCAGAAGTTTTTGCACGCTCGCGAACAGCATCTCCACAATGTGCCCCAGTTGTTCCTTGCCCAGCGGATTGAAAATCACAATCTCGTCAATGCGGTTCAAAAATTCCGGACGGAACGCCGCGCGCAGCGCCTCCATGGCTTCCTTACGCGCCTGCTCCGGACGCTCCGCGGCGTGCTCAAAAATAGAAGCCGACGCCACGTTGCTGGTCATCACCAGCACCGTATTGCGGAAATCCACGGTGCGTCCCTTGCCGTCGGTCAGCCGCCCGTCCTCCAGAATCTGCAACAGCACGTTGAACACATCCGGATGCGCCTTCTCAATCTCATCGAAGAGCACCACCGAATACGGATGCCGCCGCACCTGCTCGGTCAGCTGCCCGCCCTCTTCGTAGCCCACGTAGCCCGGAGGCGCGCCGATCAGCCGCGAAACCGTGTGCTTTTCCATGTACTCGGACATGTCCATGCGCACCATGAGCTTCTCGTCGTCGAAGAGAAACTCCGCGAGCGCCCGCGCCAGCTCCGTTTTGCCCACGCCTGTGGGCCCCAGAAAAATAAAGCTGCCAATCGGACGCCGCGGGTCGGAAAGCCCCGCGCGGCTGCGCCGCACCGCGTTCGAAACCCGCGCCAGCGCATCCTCCTGCCCCACCACGCGCAGCCGCAGCCGCTCTTCCATGTGCACCAGCTTCTGCGCTTCGCCCTCCAGCAGCCGCCCCACGGGAATTCCCGTCCACTTGCTCACCAGCCGCGCGATGTCCTCCTCGTCCACTTCCTCCTTCAGCATGGGCGCGTCCTTCTGCAGCGCGGCGAACTCTTCCTGCGCCTTCTGCATCTCCTTCTCCGCGGCGGCGATTTTTCCGTAGCGAATCTCCGCCACGCGCGCCAGCTCTCCCGCGCGCTCCAGCCGCTGCTCCTCCGTTTTCAGCTGCTCGATCTGTTCCTTCAGCTTCCGGATGCGTCCGATGGCGTCCTTCTCCGTCTGCCAGCGGGCCTTCAGCGCGCTGGACTCCTCGCGCAGCCGCCCCAGCTCCTTTTCAATCTGCTTGCGCCGCTCGATCGAATGCGCGTCCGTCTCCTTCAGCAGCGCCTGCCGCTCGATCTCCAGCTGCATGATGCGCCGCTCGATTTCGTCAATCTCCACGGGCAGGGAATCGATCTGCATGCGCAGGCTGGCGGCGGCCTCGTCGATCAGGTCAATGGCCTTGTCCGGCAAAAAACGGTCGGAGATGTAGCGGTGCGAAAGCGTGGCCGCGGCCAGGATGGCGGCGTCCTTGATGCGCACGCCGTGATGCACTTCGTAACGCTCCTTCAGCCCGCGCAAAATCGCGATGGCATCTTCCACGGCCGGCTCCGGAACCAGCACCGGCTGAAAGCGCCGCTCCAGCGCCGGGTCCTTCTCGATGTATTTCTTGTACTCGTTGAGCGTGGTCGCGCCAATCGCCCGCAGCTCGCCCCGCGCCAGCGCCGGCTTCAGCATGTTGGAAGCGTCCATCGCCCCTTCCGCCGCCCCTGCGCCCACCAGCGTGTGCAGCTCGTCAATGAACAGGATCACCTGCCCCTGCGCTTCGGTAATTTCCTTCAGCACCGCCTTCAGACGGTCCTCGAACTCGCCGCGAAATTTCGCCCCGGCCACCAGCGCCGCCAGATCCAGCGCCACCAGCTTCTTGGTCTTGAGCACGTCGGGAACGTCCCCGGCCACGATACGCTGCGCCAGCCCCTCGACAATCGCCGTCTTGCCCACGCCCGGCTCTCCAATCAGTACCGGATTATTCTTCGTCCGCCGCGCCAGGATCTGCATCACCCGGCGAATCTCCTCGTCCCGCCCGATCACCGGATCGAGTTTTCCCCGCCGCGCCAGTTCGGTCAGGTCGCGCGCGTACTGCTCCAGCGCACGGTAAGTCCCCTCCGGCGTCTGCGAAGTCACGCGCTGGCTTCCGCGAACGCTGGCCAGCGCCTGCAGGATCGCTTCGTGCGTCGCCCCGTGGCGCTTCAGAAGCTGCCCGGCGGGATCGCGGTCGGCTCCCGCCAGCGCCAGAAAAAGATGCTCGGTCGAAACGTAGTCGTCCTTGAATTTCTGCGCTTCGTCAAAGCTGCGCTCCAGCACCTTGTTGAGCGCTTGCCCCATGTGCTGCTGCGTGAATCCCGATACTTTCGGCAAACGGCCCATCTCGCGCAAGATGTCCGCGTGCAGCGTCTCCGGACGCACTCCCAGCCGCGTCAGCAGCGCCAGCACCACGCCGTCGGTCTGCTCGACGAGCGCCGCCAGCAAATGCAGCGGCTCGATCTGCTGCTGCCCCTCGCGCCCCGCCAATTCCTGCGCCTGCTGCACGGCCTCCTGGGCCTTCACGGTCAGTTTTTCAAAGCGCAACATTTTCCCTCTTTTCCTCGCTTCCGATTGCCTGCTTCCATCGCCTGTACATACAAAGGGGCCGGCGGCAGCCAGCCCCTTCGTCTCAGGCGCTCATCGGTTTCCGGCTTACCGACCGCCCGCTGCGGCGGCCACCGCCGTGCCGACGTTCACCTTGATCTGTTTGGGCTTGGCTTCTTCCCGCTTGGGTATGCTCAAGGTCAGCACCCCGTTCTGGTAATCGGCCTTGATGGCCTCGGCGTTGACCGTACTGGCCAGCGAGAAGCTGCGGTTAAACGCCCCGTACGCTCGCTCCACGCGCAGATAATTTTCCTCGGCGACCGACTTCTCGAACTTGCGCTCGCCGCGAATCGTCAGCACGTTGTTCTCGACGCGGATGTCCAAATCCTTCGGGTCCACCGAGGGCAGGTCCGCTTTCACCACCAACTCGTGCTCGGTTTCATAAATATCCACCGGCGGAGCCCACGAACTCAGAGCCGATTCATCGCTCGAGCGCGTGCCCATCTCCGAGAAAAGGCGGTTGATCTGGTCTTGCAGGGTAGGGAGACCACGGAAGGGCTCCCAGGTAGCAATGGTTCTCATGGTGAGTGTCCTCCTAAAGTGACTGCATGAAGATAATAAAATATGCGTGTGTTGTTGTCAAGTACAAACGCGCAATCCCGCAAAATTCATTTACTTCCCTTATTTACATATACTTACAAATATTTTAGGGTCACTTTACCTCTGCTTATTTCATCCTTCCCTCGCCGCATTCACCCTCACTCCACCTCTTCCCGCCTCCTTTTTCATTTCCTGCTAAACTCTAGTTTCATGCGCCTCGAGGAACTCGACTACACGCTTCCCCACGAGCAGATCGCTCAATTCCCCCTCGCCGACCGCGCGGCTTCCCGCCTCCTGCTCCTCGACCGCTCCTCCGGCCGGTGGGAAGACCGCCAATTCCGCGACTTCCCCGATCTCCTGCGCGGCGATGAACTGCTGGTCGTCAACAACGCGCGAGTCATTCCCGCCCGGCTCTTTGGCCGCCGCGTCGGCGTGCACTCCGACCCGCCCAGCAAAGCCACCCGCCAGGAACATCTGCGCACGCGCATCGAGGTTTTTCTCATCCACCAGCTTCCCGGCGACGTCTGGGAAGCCCTGGTGCGTCCGGGGCGCAAGATGCAGACCGGCGAGCGCGTGCTTTTTGGCGAAGGGGAACTGGAAGCGGAAGTTCTCTCCCGCGGGGAATACGGCCAGCGCACGCTGCAATTCCGCGCGCTCGATCACGGCTCCGTCGCCGCGCATCTCGACCGCCTGGGGCACATCCCCCTCCCGCCGTATATTGCGCGCCCCGATGAAGCCGCCGACCGCGAGCGTTACCAGACGATTTTTGCCACTTCCCCCGGAGCGGTAGCCGCGCCCACCGCCGGTCTGCACTTCACGCCGGAAATCATCGAACGCATCCGCGCCCGGGGCATCGAACTCTGCGAGCTGACGCTGCACGTCGGCCTGGGAACTTTTCAGCCCATCCATTCCGAAACTCTCGAAGGCCACCGCATGCACGCCGAGCGCTACGACATTCCGGAAGCCACCGCCGCGCGCATTCGCGCCGCGCGCGCCGCCGGCCGCCCCGTGGTGGCCATCGGCACCACCGCCGTGCGCGCCCTCGAAGCCGCAGCACTGCGCGCCGCACAAGGCGAAGGCGGCCCGCTGCTGGCGGCAGGGCCGGGCGAAGCCAGCCTGTTCATCTCTCCGGGATTTTCCTTTCGCGTGGTGGACGCCCTGCTGACCAATTTCCATCTGCCGCGCTCAACTTTACTGGCTCTGGTTTCCGCTCTGGGCGGACGCGAGCGCGTCCTGGCGGCCTACCGCCACGCCGTCGAATCCGGCTACCGCTTCTACAGCTACGGCGATTGCATGTTTCTTCGCTGAAATCTGAACGAAAAACGCACGGGCCGCGCCCCGGCTCTCGCACGAGAGTTTCGCGGCGCGGCCCGTTCTCCAGGGTTACCGGAAAAAAACGCCGGCTCCAACTATTCGCTGATCACCAGAACGCGCTTTTCCCCCTCGAACCGCACTTCCAGAATCTGCCCGCTGGCGTCCAGCAGGACGGAACTGTAGGGCGACTTGGCGGCGCGTTCTTCCCAGCGGCCTTGCGTTTCGGCGGCCATTTTGCCGTTCTTCTCGACGGTGACCGCGCTGCCGTCAATCTTCAGGCGGTACTCGCCGGCCTGCAGTTCACGCTGCCCCAGGTGGGCGGCCTTGTAGATTTTCATGGTCTTCATCACCGGTTTGGCAAACGCGGGTGCCGCCAGTGCAAAAATCCCCAGCAGCGCCATGGTGCGAATAATCGTAATCTTTTTCATGGGTCAACTCTCCTCTCGAATCTGACTTCGCAGCGGTTCGAACCGCCGCATCGGGCGCGGAGTTGACACGTGATTTGACCGCAGGTAGCCTGCGGGAGACGGCGCGAACCTCTCCCTGTCCACGACCCGGCGGGGATTGCGTGTCAACGCCCCGCGGCTGCAACCGCGGGGTTTTTTCTGCCCGGTGCGAATCACCCGGGAACTTGGCTGCACTCCTATAGACGCAGCGGCCCGCTTGAATGTTTATCGCCCGGCCTGCTACTCGTCCCTGCCATCTGTCGTTTCATCCCCGGCCCGCGGCCCGTCTTCACTCTTCGTGCATTACTTGCACCGTTCCACTATAATTAGCCCGTTTGCACGGATACTCTCGAATGCGCATTCTCGTCCTCAGCGATATCCACGCCAATCACACCGCTCTCGCCGCGGCTCTCGCCGCCGCAAACGGCCGCTGGGACCGCGCCGTTTGTCTCGGCGACGTGGTCGGTTACGGCCCCGACCCCAACGAAGCGGTCAGCGCCATCCGCAATCTAAACGCCAGCACCATCCGCGGCAATCATGACAAAGCCGTCTGCGGCCTGGTGAACACGGAAGACTTCAACCCCGCCGCCCGTTTCGCCGTGGATTGGACCCGCGCGCAACTCTCCCCTGACAATCTCGCCTTTCTCCGCGATCTTCCCCAGGGTCCGCTCGAAACCGACGGCTTGGTTCTCGTGCATGGCGCCGTCTTCGATGAGGATGAATATATTTTTACTCCGGCGCAGGCCCTCGAAAGCCTCCTCGATTCCGCCAGCGCCGTCACCTTTTTCGGCCACACGCATCATCAGGGCGGCTTTTCCTATCACGAATCGCGCATGGAAGTGATCACCCTCAGCCCGCGCGAGGGCGAACCCTCGACCGCTCTGCGCCTCGATCCCCTGCGCCGCTATCTGCTCAATCCCGGCTCGATTGGCCAGCCCCGCGATTCCGATCCCCGCGCCGCCTTCGCCATTGCCGATTTGCAGGCCGCCACCATCGAATTCTGGCGCATTCCCTACGACATCGCCGGAGTGCAGGAGCGCATGCGCGCCGCCGGCCTTCCTCCGGCCCTGGCCAACCGCCTGTCCTACGGCCGCTGAATCCGGGAGAAATTTATGCTTGATTCCTTGCAGCCCCAAAATGCCCAGCGCCGCGCTTTGCGCACGCCCCTGATAGCCGCCGCCGCTTTCGCGGCCCTCCTTCTGGTTTTCTTCTTTCTTTTCTCGTCCGGCCCGGGCCAGCCCGGCGCCGCGCTTGCTCCCTTCGGTCCCGCCGAGCAGGCGTACGCTCCCTCTCTTTCGCTGAAAACTCTCTCCCTGAGCCGCGCCGAGAACATGGTCCATCAGGAAGTCATCCTGCTTTCCGGCGAGGTCAACAATGCCGGCTCCCGCGGCCTCGACCAACTGGAAGTCACCATCGAATTTCGCGACTCCCTCAATCAGGTCGTTTTGCGCGAGACGCGCACGCTGCTCCCCCGCATGGCCGGGCCGCTGGCTCCGGGGCAGCGCCGCTCCTTCGAACTCTCCTTCGAACACCTCCCCCGCGACTGGAACATGAGCGCTCCCGTGCTGCGCGTGAGCGGCCTGAAATTCTCCTGAAGAGGGCTCCACGCGGTTCACTCCTTCTCTCCAGAAAAATAGTCTCTGCGGCACGGTATTCTTTGTATACTGCGCCCGTGGGGTTGACCGCCGATCTCGAAAACTCCCTGCGCGCCTTTACCGCCGCCGGTCCCGCCGAAGTCCGCGAAGCGGGCGTCCGCGTGGGGCTGCTCCCCGGCCTTTCCTGGGAAGTGCGCGGCGCCGCCGATCGTCCGCTGCTGCATCTCTGGTCGGACGGCGGCAATCTGACGCGCCGCGTTCTGGCCATCGAGGACAGCAGCGAAGCCCGCCTGATTATCACCGTGGGCCGCTTCGGCCGCGCCAAGCCCGGACGGCTGGAATTTCTTCGCCTGGATTTCGAGCTTTCCCCGCGCGCCGTCCGCCGCGAAACTTATTCCACCTGGCTGGCAAACGTACTGGCGCAGAAATTTCCCGACGAAAAGCTGGAGTCCCTCAGCGCCGCCGCCGACCTCGAGCATTCCCTCTCCGGCAACTACGCCCGCGGAGTTCTCCGCCGCGGTCCCCTGCGATGGGCTTTGCTGGCCGTTCCCGATGGAGAGTCTTCCGCGAGCGCGGAAAACTCCCTGGCCTTCGCCTTGCTCTGGCTCGCGCGCGTTCGCCAGTCCCTCCGCGGCGGCGCCGTGGCCGGCCTGCGCCTGATTCTTCCGCGCGACTCATCCGCCGCCGTCGCTCACCGCCTCGCCGCTCTGGACCCCCGCCTGCCCGTCGAACTCTATGAACAGGACATGGTCCGCGAAACGCTCGACCGCGTGGACCCCCGCCGCGCCGCCAATCAGCGCACCTGGCTGGTTCCCGCGCGCGATGCGGACTCTCTGCTGGCCCAGGCGCGCCCCGCGCTCGAACCCCTCCTCGCGCTTTCTCCCGCCGCTCCCACGCTTCATCCGCTCGTGGAAACTCGCGAAGTCTGGCTGCGCTTTCGCGGTCTCTCCTTCGCCCGCTGGAAAGAAGGCTGCATTTTTTTCGGCCTCGACGGCGCTCGCCAGGAACTTTCTCCCGCCACGCAGCCCGCGCTTGAAAAACTTCTCAAACGCCTGGACCTCCATCGCAGCCCCCTGGCCAGCAGCTCGCGCCATGCCCTCTATCGCGCCCAGCCGGAGCGCTGGCTGGAGTCTCTCGTGCAAGCCGACCCCACCGCCGTGGACGCTTCCCTGCATCCCGATTTTCTCTACGCCCAGGTCTTCGCCGGATCCCCCGCCAGCCGTGGCATCATCGACCTTCTGGGCGTCACCCGCTCCGGCCGCCTGGCCATTCTCGAACTCAAGGCCACCGAGCATCTTCCGCTTCCCCTGCAGGCCGCCGACTACTGGCTGCGCGTCCGCGACCATCAACTGCGCGACGAACTGAGCAGCTACGGTTATTTCTGCGGGATTGAATTGCAGCCCGCCCCGCCCCTGGTCTTCCTGGTGGCTCCGGCCATCCGCTTTCATCCCTCGACGGACACGCTCCTGCGTTTCCTCTCTCCGGAAATCGAGGTGCGCCGCGTCGGGCTGGCCGAAAGCTGGCGCCGCGGCCTGCGCGTGGCTCTGCGCCAGTAACGTGTATTTCGTTTATTCCTGAAAAAGAAGGGGTTAAAAGAAGAGAAGCAGCTACGGCGAACCGTAGCTGCTTCCCGGGGTGTGTTCCTCGAGATGAGGAGTTATTTAGTTAGACGCAAATTCCGGCAAAAGGTTGCCCCATGGCCAGAGGAGGACTAAATCAGTAGAACAAATACTTCAGCCAGCGCTCGTCGCGGTGCCCGATCAGGGACATCAGCTGCCGCGAGGTGTGCAGGGTGAACGGCCGCGGCCGCCGCGCCAGCTTCAGCCCGGCTTCCTCCGGCGTGCGGTCGCCCTTGCGGTTGTTGCAGCGGTAGCAGCAGGCCACCAGATTTTCCCAGGAAGAGCGTCCGCCCCTCGAGCGCGGCATCACGTGGTCCAGCGTCAGCTCCGAACTCGGGAAAATCGCCCCGCAGAACTGGCAGGTGTTGCGGTCCCGCAGAAGAATATTTTTCCGCGATAGCGCCCGGCTCTGCTGCGGAATGTGCCGGTAGGCCAGCAGGCGGATCACCGAAGGCACCCGGTGATTGCGCACCGAGGAGTGCACTTCGCTGGCGTGCAGCTCTTCGGCCTGGGCCACGCCCTTCAGCAGCAGCACCAGCGCCCGGCGCACCGCGGTTACATTGATGGGTTCAAAGGTGGCGTTGAGAACGAGGACAGGTTCCTGCATCAGCGACGCCCGGCGCAGTCCAGCGGGTTTCAGGCCTTTACCGCCCTCCACAGCGCCCGCGCTGGGCACGACCGCACCCGCCGGGGACTTGCGCCCCGCAAATTCGGGCCGGACTGGTCTCTTCATACTCATCGAGCGGGTACCTCTGCTTACCGGGCAAACACCTCGGTTCGCGGTGGTCGCGCATGGCTGGCGGCTCGCGCCACCGTCAAGCAAACCACCGACTTTGCTCCGGCATCGCGCAACGCCCTCGCACAGGCGTCTAACGTCGCCCCAGTGGTCATAACATCATCTACCAGCAAGACGCGCCGATTGTCAACCTGGCTGCCCGGCCGGGCGGCAAAAGCGCCACGCACAGAACTCCACCGTTCCTCGAAAGTTAGATGCAGTTTGTCCGGCCGCGGTCGCGTGCGCACCAGCAGCACGGAACGGCAGGGCAATCCCAGCCGCCGCGCCAGCGGCCGGGCGATCAGTTCCGCCTGATTGTAGCCCCGCTGGCGCTGGCGCTCGCGGTGCAGCGGCACGGGCACCACCACATCGGCCTCCAGAAATTCCCCGTTGCGGGCGACCGCTTCGGCCAGGCGCTCCGCGAACCATCTTCCCAGCGGCGCCAGTTGCTCGTACTTCAGCAGGATCATCGCCCGCACCAGCGCCCCGTCGTAGACCGCATAGCTCCGCGCGCGTTCAAAGCTGAAAAAATCCTCCCGGCAGACGCCGCACAGCTGTCGCTCGCCACCCACGCTGGCCACTGCTTCCATTGGCAGCCCGCACACCTCGCAGACCTTCTCGGGCATCGGCAGAAACGATTCCAGGCAGGTATCGCAGAAAGGCAGCAGCGTCGTGCGCGCCAGCAATTCGCCGCACAGCCGGCACGGAGCGGAAAAAAGGACCGCGGCGAAGCCGTCGCGCACCTCCGCCAGCCAGCCGATAAGTTTGCCGTGCTTCGGATGGTTCATACCCACGCCGCTAAAAGACTACATCGCCGGCGGTGATATGCAAATGTAAAATTAACGAGTGGATTAAACCCGGCCGCGGCAGGCCGCCGCGGCGGCCCTTAGAACAGTCCCTGTTCCTTCTTTTCCTGGCAGGTGATGCAGTGCTTCGCCCACGGCACCGCATCCAGCCGCTTCGGCAGCATTTCATCCTGGCAGTTGGCGCAGGTTCCGTATTCGTTCTTGTTCATCCGCCGCAGCGCTTCTTCAATCATTCCCAGCAGCGTCCGGTCCGTGTTGGTCATTCCGAAGAGAAACTCCTTGGTGTAGGAGTTGGCGGCTTTGTCCGCCAGGTCCACGGTGGGATCTTCATCCGCCGCGCGTCCTTCTTCCGCCGTTCGCGCGATGGTCTTCAATAATTCTTCGCGCCGGGTGAGCAGCTTCTTCTTGTAAACTTCCAGTCGTTTCTTGTCCATGCGCAGACTCTCCCGGGCCGGTTGCACATCTCCGGTATAAACGCCTGATTCTAGGAGTGCGACTCGCCGCTGTCAAGCCGCGCAGCCGGCAAATATTAAAATCCACTCACCCGCACGATCATGGCTTCGTGCTTTGCCATCCCACAGCGTTGGATGCGCAGCGCGGGCCGCCTGTCGCATGCCATGCACAGCGCGCTCCTCGCTTCTCCGCAAGGATCCGATCCGCAGTTTCCCGGCGGCGAACAAATTTCTCTCCCTCGCCCCTTCCGGCATCCCCGCCGATAGTCCTGCCACCGTAGTACCCTTGTACTATTGTCACCTTCCGGTTCCCGCCTCATTATGGCAACGTGCAATAGACTCAAGCCGATTCGCCAGGCGAAAGTCAGGCGAAGTTGGCTGGGAGGGTAGCTGCCGAACACGCAAATTCTTTCTTCCATCGCTTGACCAGTCAAATCTGGGTGAATAAAGTAACTCCCGAAGCATCTATCCTTTGGGGGTACTATGTTCAAACTCAGTTTGGTCGTTCTGGCTGTAATGCTGGTCCTGGTGGGAGCAATGGGTTTGCGGTCCGCCGTCACGACCCATGCAAATGGGACAGTGATGATGGCGAACGGCTCGGCACCGCCGCCTGCTCCGTGGAATGGCTCGGCACCACCGCCTGCTCCATGGAATGGTTCGGCGCCGCCGCCTGCACCGTGGAATGGCTCGGCACCACCGCCTGCTCCGTGGCAGTAAAGAATTAGCTGCTCAGCCTTCAAGATCAGGCAGCGACGGGGCATACGCGGGATTTGCAGAAATTTGAGGACACGTATGCCCGGTCCTACCTGGATGGCGATGTGGATCCTAGGAACCCTCCTAGAAGTGGTTGTCTTGGTGGGTATTTACCGCACGGGCGTGCTGCGTCGTTATCTTTTTCTTAGCCTCTACACTCTTTCCTCCGTAGCAATCAGCATTGGGCGCTTCCGTGTTCTGTTTCATTACGGCGGCGTGACTTCCGCGGAATACCGCTATTTTTACTTTTACTCCGACGCTCTTCTGACCATAGCCCTCTATTTTGCCGTGATTAGCCTGTTTTTTCAGGTTTTCGAACAAATGCGTGTGGAGCGCTACCTGCGTTTTGCCGCCGTCCTGCTCCTCGCCGGAACAGCATGGTTCAGTTATGCCATCGTCAGCCAGTCTTCGGGACGCATGCTGACCCACTTTGCTTTTGAGCTTTCGCAGAACCTGTATTTCGTGGGATTAGCTCTCACCTATGTACTTTGGGGCGCAATTGTGAAGCTGCGCGAGACGCGCACGCAACTCATTCAGATTGTGCTTTCCCTGGGTATTTATTTCAGCGCCTATGCGGCCACCTACGCTCTTGCAAATCTGGCTCCTGGGATTTATCCCTATGCACGCTTTCTGCTTTCCGCCTTCGGCTGCCTTCTGCCCCTGTCCTGGGCTTACGCCTTCTGGCGCGTTCCGGTAAACGCCCGCCTCGTCCCGGCCCGCCTTCTGGAGGTCGCCCAATGACGATCGCCCTGATGGCCGTGGTCATTCTGGCCGCCTCTCTGGCGGCTCTGCTGCAGTTCTTCGGCATCTATTGTCGCTCCCTGATTGCCTCCTCCGTGGCCCAGCCTCTGTCCCCGGAAATTCAGGAAGTCACCGGCATCACTTCCGGCGCCGCCGGCCCCGAGGATTTCCCCCGCGTCGTCCAACTCCTGCGCCTTTGCCCCGATTTTTCCAATGACCGCCAGCAGCTCAGCGCCATCCGTATCTATTTCCTGCTCGTCAAATCCGCGCGCTGGACGCTGGCCTCCCTGCTCCCCGACGTGCGCTCCTGGGCCGAAACACAGCTCGCCCAGTGCGCCTATTTCGCGGCCGTCGCTCTCGACCACCGCGTCAGCAGCAGCCGCAACGCCCTCGCCGCGCAGACGCACGATTCGCGCTGATTTTTCCGCGCGCATTTTTATCATTCTCCCTGCCCCTCACTGATACGGCACACGCGCTCATCCCCGCGCTTTCTCTTTTTCCTTCCGTGTTATTCTTTCCTCGTTACACTCCCACCGGAGTGGAAGCGTCCGCAGCGCAAAAGCACCGGTGAATACAATCTGCTCTCAGTGTGGCTCCGTGCGCCCGGATCATTCCGGCCACTGCCCCTATTGCGAAACATCTTCCGACGACTCGCTGTCCCGCGTTCACTCCGCGGGTGCAGCTTCCGCTTCGGCCGCGCCTCGCCGCGTCCCGCCCGATCCGTCCGTGGACCCCGCCTGGCGCAACGAACTGGCCAGCCGCCTGGCCGCCTATCGCTCGCGCCGCCGCCCCGCGCCCAATGACGCCCAATCCGATCTCCCGTTTGAGGCCCTCGCCGCCGTGGCCCTCGCTGAATCCCCCGTTCTGGACCTTCCTCCCTCCTCCGGCGCCGCCCCGGAGATCGAAGAGTTCGCCTTCACCATCGCCATCGGCCGTTCCGCGAAGCCCTCCCTCGACGCTTCCGATTCCTCCCCCGAACTCGACTCCGCGCACATGGAGATTGACGTTTCCCAGCCCCCTGCCGCGCCGCCTATCGAATCTCCCCAAGAGCCATCCAGCTCCCCGCGCGCCTCCATCGATTCCCAGCTCTATCCCGTCGCTTCGCTGGCCGACCGCGTCACCGCCGCGCTTCTCGATGGCGCTTTCCTGCTCCTGGCCTATGGCGGCTTCTTTTTGTTTTTCACCGCCTTCGGCGGACAATTCACTTCCAGCAAGCTCACCGCCGCCGTGGGCCTGGCCACTTTCTCCATTTTCTATTTCCAGTATTTCGCTCTTTTCACCGTCCTCGCCGGCGCCACTCCCGGCATGATGCTCCGCGGCCTGCGCGTCACCTCTTTTTCCGGCGAACCGCCCGCGCTCCGTCTGCTCCTTCTGCGCAGCCTCGGCTACCTTTTTTCCGCGGCCAGCTTCCTGCTCGGTTTTCTCTGGGCCTATTGGGACGAGGACAGCCTCACCTGGCACGACCGCCTCTCCCATACCTATCTCACTTCCGCCGAATCCATCCAGGATGCCAGCGTCCAAGACGCCCTGGAAGGCCGTTAGCCCCCGCGCGCAATCCGGTTTACACTAGCGCCTGCCGCGCGTCAGTCACGCTGGAGAGTCTATGGAATCCGTCCCGCCATCGCTTCTGGAACAGGCCCGCAAGCAAGTGCAAGACAGTTGCGCGGTCCAGCGCAACATCTCCCCCGAACTGCTTTCCTCTTTGTGCTCGCTCGCGCAGCGCACCGCCGAATCCCTCCGCGCCGGCCGCCAGATCCTCTTCTGCGGCAATGGCGGCAGCGCCGCCGACGCCCAGCACCTCGCCGCCGAATTCGTCGGCCGCTTTCAACTCCAGCGCCGCCCCCTGCCCGCGCAGGCGCTCGCCGCGAATACCTCCGCGCTCACCGCCATCGCCAATGACTTCGGTTTCGAATCCGTTTTCTCCCGCCAGGTCGAAGCCTTCGGTTCCCCCGGCGACATTCTCATCGCCATCAGCACCAGCGGCAATTCCCCCAATATTCTGCGCGCCGCGGAATCCGCCCGCCGCATCGGCCTCTACTCCGCGGGCCTTACCGGCGCGGACGGCGGCCGCCTGAAGGACTGCGTGGACCTCCTCCTGGCCGTGCCCTCTTCGGAAACCCAGAGAATCCAGGAAGCCCACATCCTCCTCGGACACATCTATTGCTCCCTGGTCGAGTCTCTGTTCGTAAAAGGTTTGTAAAGGGAAAATCCCGAAGACCCGCGCCCTGCCAGCCGCTAGAAAAGTTTTTCTTCGTGCCGCAGCGTTCCAAACGTCCCGATATTGGCGATCAGGAAGCTCGCGCGAAACTGGTTTTCGCTGCTCACCGGCCCCAGCGCCAGACGCCGGTATTCGAAACTGATTCCGCAGCAGTTCCCGTTGTAGGTCACCTGCATCACCTGATACTGAAAAAATTTCCGGTTCACGTCGTAGTTCAGCGCCACCGCCGTGCTCCACCCCTTGCGGTTCATCTTTCCCCAGCCCGCCAGCGCGCGAATCTGCTGCTCGAAGGGCTGCAAAATCGTATTGGCCTGCACCCGGTAATGCGCCAGCGTCAGAAACGATTCCCCAAACGGGTGCATGGTGGCCAGCGTGCCGTAGGCCGTCACCCGCCCGCGCACCGGATCGTAATTGGTCAGAAAGTCCACATCCCATCGCCCGCCGGGGTCCACGTGAAAATCGCTCACCACCGGCGAAAATCGCCGGTAGGAGTCGGCAAAGGCAAACGGCGTGATCGAATTCAGCGCCTGAAAAACGTTGCGCTGCCCGGGCACCAGCGCTCCCCCGAACGTGGGATCGAAATAATATTTCTGCGCCACGCGCCAGCTCAGCACTTCGTTCACCGGCCCCTGCCCTTCCCTCCGGTAGAGCCGCTGCGTCAGCGAATATTCCGCTTCATTGGTGTCCGTGAGCGTGTCCGTCTCGTTGAAACGGATGATCCGCTCATAGCTTTTCACTCCGTTCACGTAGCGGTAGACTGCCGCCGGCTCGATGCTGTGCTTCCATTTCGCTTTCCCGGTTTTCCAGATTCCCGCCAGCTCCGGCAGCCGCAGGTCCACCGTCACCTCTCCCGTGTTGCGCACCAGCGGGCCGCCCACCGGCAGCCCTCCCTGCAGCTGTGCCCCGTAGCGCGTCGTGCGCACCTGAAACGTGGGCGTCACTCCCAGCCACGGCCCCCAATGCAGCGGGATGGTCACCCGCGGCGCGATTTCGCTGCGCTGCACGATCGCCGCCGTTGTCAGATTGGGATCTCCCCGGTAGGCTCCGTCCGCCAGCGCATGAAAACCAAAATAAAACGGCAGGCGCCGCCACGGCGCCTGCTCCACCGAACTGATGCGCGCCCCAGGCGTGCGCCGCAGCGTGATCGACGCCGGCGGCGCCGCGCTCAGAAAATCCTTGTAGTCGCTCGAGAAAAAATTCAGGCTGAAGCCGTGGAAATTGTTCGTCAGGAATGCGCTGCTGTGCACTTCGGATACCGAGGCCTCGTCAAACGTCGTCGAAAATGCCAGCCGGAACGTCAGCGAACTCAGAGTGTTCAGGTCCGCCACCGCGTGCCATCCTCCGGGCAGCTTGGAATCTAGAAAAAAATGGGCCACGTGTCCGCCCTGGTTCTGCCGGTCCATCACCCCGAAATAACGCAGCTCCGCGCGCGTGTTTTCCGCCGGCGCCAGCCGCAACATCCCTCTCTGGCCCCATCCCCGCTCGCTGTAATACTGCGCTCCCGCTTCCACGTCCAACCAGTCCGTGGGCGCCCAGTAGTAGGCGTCTCCCGCCTGCCACCCCTTGCTGTTGGTATGGGAAATTTCCGGCAGCAAAAATCCGGACTGCCGCACCCGGCCCCCCGCTGGCAGGCTGGCATAAGGAAAATAAAACAGGGGAACGCTGTAGACGCGGAAATTGGCGTTCACCAGGGCGATGCGCTTTTCCAGTTTCAGCGTCGCGTTCGGCGCGTAGAATTTCCACGTGGGGCGCTCCGGCAGGCAAATCGTCATCCACGCCCCGCGCAGCTTGTACGTCTTTTCATCCTCGCGGATGATTTCCTGCGCTTCGAAGTACAGCGGACTCGAGGAGACTAGCACGCTGGGATTGTCCCGCCGCGGCATGCTCACCGTTCCCCGCACCCGCAGAAACCTTCCCCGCCCGCTGTACAGATTGAACTGCGCCTCTTCCCCTTCGATATGCTGCGTGCCGTAATCGAATTGCACGTGCCCGCGCGCGTGCGCTTCTCCCGTCGCCCGGTTCCCATCCACCTGATCCGCGCGCAGCCGCGCATTCTGGTAGCGCAGCTCCACGTTCCCGCTGGCGCTGTAAACGTCCCCATCCTTGCGCTGCGTTTCCGCCTCGATGGCGAACTCTCCCCCCGGCGTCACCAGCGGCGCGCGCTGCTGTCCGCGCGCGGTTCCCGCGCATAGCATCAGCAGCAGCGCGCCCGCGGCTCGGCGCAAGGGGCGGCGGGTTTCCTTTGTGGATCGGATCATGAGAGGAGCAAGCCGGACCATCGCCTTGGCCGGCGCGCTTACCGGGCCGGCGGATATTGCTGGTAGCGGGTGAGATCCTGCTGTTCCCATTCACCCTGAATGATGGCCTCGCGGATCTGCTCCGCCGTCTTGCCCTTGCGCAGTTTTTCCGAGGCGTAAAAAGTTTCCTTCATGCAGATGTCGCATCCCGAAGCGTGTTGCGAGACATAGCAGTCCAGCAGGCTGCCGTGGCCCGCGCTCTTGTCGCAGTGGCAATAGCACGGCAGCTGGTACAGCGTTTTCTTGATCCGCGCCGCCGCCGCGTAGGCATTCTTTATCACCGGGTCCGTGAATAGCGTGGGGCTCAGCGTCGTGGGCATCAGCCCCGCGGGCGCCTGCCGGTGATACGCCGGCACCGCTTCCCCGCCCTTGCTCTGCGCCGCTCCCGGCGCGGACCGCCCCGGCAGGACGAACATTCCGATGCCCATCCCCAGCAAGACCACGCTTCCCAGAAGCGTCCGAATCACGCGCATCTCTCCGCCCTCCCGGCTGCCCGGCTTTTCCGCCGGCAGCGCCGCATTCTCCGACTACTGTACGGCGGCCAGCGCCCGCTCCGCAAGGCATGATCGCGCGCCGTCTTTTCTTTTCCTTCCATCACGCCGCGCGGGGGAGTCTAACCGGCATCTCCTATTTCGGAATTCCTCCTCCCGATTGCCCTGCTCTTTGGTGCAGGTGCCTTTCTGGCCGCTCCTTTTTCGCCGTACCACTTGACCCGCGAAACCTTTGCGGTACACTTTCATTTCTTTATGGCCACGCAGACACAATTCGTTGCCCCGGCGCTCTTCACCGATTTCGACCTGCCCCAGCGCGAAGCCGCCTTTTTCTACGGCCTCTTTCTCCGCGGCCATTCTCCCGAAGAGTTGCGCCGCGATATTTCCGTTCCTCCGGTGGTCCTCGCCAAATGGCGCCGCGAAGCCGAACGCCAGCCCGAACTGCGCGACCTCTTCGTGCGCATGATCGATTACCGCCGCCACGTCCTGGCCATCTTCGACGCCCTCGTCGGCAGCGAACGCCAGGCCACCCGCGTCCAGTAGTTTTTTTCTTCCTCTATTCGAAACTGAACGGCGCCAGCGGAACGTCCGTGTGCTCCAGCAGCAGTTCGAACCGCCTCTGCTCCTCGCGCTTGAACGCCGCCTGGTCCGGAAACAGCTTGCGAATCAGCGCCTGCTCGGTCCCCGGATCCACCGAAGCCGCAATATTCTTCCAAGTGATGGTCACTCGGAAGTCCCACCGTGCCTGCTCGCTCGCGTGGTAGCGCGGCTTGTCGAAGCTCACCGAAAGAATTCTCCCCTCCTCCTGCAGCGCCCGCAGCAGCGGAAGGTGATTCTTCTGGAACAGCGCCAGCCACTCATCCGCATAGCCCCATTTGATCTTGTACGAGTATTCGATTTTGTACGGGCTTTCCTGCGGCGCGGGCTTGGCCAACCCTTGCGCCGCGGCGCAAATCGAAAACGCCAGAAGCAAGGCGGCCGCAAAAACCAATCGCGCGCCGCCGGAAATCCCCAGGTTCTTTTTAAATTCGTTCGACGCCATCGTTCCTCCTCCTCAATGCACCGAATCCATTCCGCCTGAAATCCTAGCACTTTCCCCGCGGACGCTCGCTCAAAATGCGCCTGCCCCGCTCCCGCCCTCTCGTGCCGCCGGAGCAACCGCTCCCCAAAACCGCCTTGCCTTCCCGTGCTCCTCTTGGCAGACTCACCCCGTGCTGGCTGGCCTCTTTCCCGAACTCAACTCCCCCGGTGGAATCCAAAAAGCCGGGCAGCATCTTGCCGCGGTTCTCGCCGAATTCGCCGCCTCCCGCGGCATGGAATATCGCTTTCTCAGCCTCAACGACTCTCCCGAATTGCAGCGCCTCTCCGCCGGCGGCCTCGAATTTGTCTTCACCGGCTGCCAGCACAACAAGCTCCGTTTCACCGCCACCGCTTTGCGCACCGCCCTGCGCGGCGCCAAACTGATCCTCGCCGTTCACCCCAATCTCGCTCCCGTGGCCTGGATGATGAAGCTCCTCGCTCCTCACAGCAAAATGATCGTCTGCTCTCATGGCATCGAAGTTTGGGACCGCCTGCCCGTCTGGCGCCGCCGCAGCCTGCTCCACGCCGATCTCGTTCTCGCTCCCAGCCAGGACACCGCCAACCACCTTATCGTCCGCCAGGGCGTGCCCCGCGAGCGCATTCGCGTTCTTCCCTGGGCTCTCGACCCCCAGTTTGAAGAGTTTCTCAGTCCCGCCCGCCAGGGCTCTCTCCCTCTCAGCTTTCCCACCGGCCGCGTCATCCTGGCCGTGGGCCGTCTCAGTTCCCGCGAGCGCTACAAGGGCGTCGACCACCTCATCGCCGCCATGCCCCGTCTGCTCACTCGCTGGCCCAAGCTGCATCTTGCCGTCGTCGGCGATGGCGACGACCGCCCCCGCCTGCAAAATCTGGCCGCCGAACACGGCGTGCGCTGGCACGTTCATTTTCTCTCCGGCGTTTCTCCCGCCGGTCTGGCCGCCTGCTACGCCCGCTGCGATCTGTTCGCCTTGCCCAGCAGCGGCGAAGGTTTCGGCCTTGTCTATCTGGAAGCCATGGCCAGCGGCAAGCCGGTCATCGGCGGCGCTCACGGCGGCGCTCCGGAAGTCATCCAGGACGGCGTCACCGGCTATCTGGTTCCCCAAGGCGATGTCGCGCAGATCGTCGCCGCCGTGGACACCCTCCTGAGCCACCCCGATCTGGCCCGCGAGATGGGTTTTGCCGGCCGCGCCCTGGTGCAGCGCGAGTTCCGTTTTTCTTCCTTCTCCCGGTCTTTCCGTGCCATCCTCCAAGAGCAATGCGAATCCTGAAACTCTCCGCCACCTATTCCCCCTTCCTCCAATTCGGCGGTCCTCCCGTCAAAGTCCGCGCCCTGGCCGAAGCTCTCGCCCGCCGCGGCCACGGCGTCACCGTGCTCACCTCCGATTGGGGACTCCAGAATCACGGCGGCGGCGATCCTTCGCCCTATGGCCTTCGCCGCATGCACAACGGCGTCGAATCCATTTACCTCCGCCCGCTCCTGCGCTACCGCACCACCGCCTGGTTGCCCTCTCTGTCTGCCTTCCTTCGCGAACGCTTGCGCGATTTCGATGTCCTCCACATTTACGGTCTTTACGACCTGCTCGGCCCCGCGGCGGCCCGCGCCTGCCGCGCCGCCCGCCTCCCTTACGTCCTGGAACCCATCGGCATGTTCGTCCCTCTCGTCCGTAATCTCCGGCTCAAGCGCGCCTACCATGCCCTGCTCGGCAATAAAATGATCCGCGGCGCGAGCGCCGTCATCGCCACCTCCCGCCAGGAAGCCGATGAACTGCTCTCCGGCGGCGTCGCTCCCGCCCAAATCGTACTGCGCCGCAACGGCGTCGAACTCCCCGCCGCATTTTCTCCACGCGGCGCCTTCCGCCAGAAACTCGGGCTTCCCCCCTCCGCGCAGGTGATCCTCTTCCTCGGACGCCTCTCCACCAAGAAAAGCCCGGATCTGCTCCTGCACGCCTTCGCCCGCCTGTCCGCCATGCCTTCCGAGTCCCGCCCCCACCTCGTCTTCGCCGGTCCCGACGACGAAAACTGGATGAAACGCCTCGCTGCTGCGGCACGTCTCTTGAACATCGGCGAGTGTGTGCACTTTACCGGACCTCTTTACGACGAGGAGAAATGGGCTGCGTACCGCGATGCGGACGTCTTCGTCCTCCCTTCGCGGAACGAAAATTTCGGCAATACCGCCGCCGAAGCCGTCGCCGCGGGCACTCCCGTGGTCCTCACCGATGTCTGCGGAGTCGCCGAACTTCTGGCGCCCGGCGCGGGCCTCGTCGTTCCTCACGAGGAATCGGCTCTGGCTCTGGCCATCCAGTCTGTTTTACAGGACGCCGCGCTGCGTGCGAAAATGCTCGCGGCCGGCGCGGCCTTGGCCGCACGATTGGGTTGGGAAGAACCCTCCCGCGAGATGGAGCAGCTTTACACCCGCGTGGCGGGCAAAGTTTCCGGTTAACTGGGGCAACCGGCTTGGGGCCAGCTTGAATGCAACGGAATCATAAATTCTTTTCCCTCATCTGGTGGCTCGTCAATCTGCTGCTCGTTGGCGCGGTGGCGGCCCTGCTCTACACATCCCTGTGGGAATATTCTGTGCGCAGCTACTTGGACGGATTTTCCGATGCCATCGTTCCGGACGACGCTCCTCCCGAACAAAAAGTGGATTACATCCTGGCTTGGATGAAGTCCGGGCCAGTTCACTCGACCTTACCCTCCCCGGGAGGATTCTCCCAGCGCAATCCGGAGGTGACTCTAAATTACCAACAACTTCTCAGTATCTGCGGGACAGCCACCAATGCATTTCTGAATCTGGCGAGGAGCTCGGATCTCCGCTCCCGCCGCCTGCTCCTGCTCACTCCGGACCGCATTACCAAACACGTCGTCGCCGAAGTCCTGATTGACGGCCGCTGGGTCATCGTGGACCCCTCGTACCACACCCTTTTCCGCGACGCTTCCGGCCAGCTTGTCACCCGCCAGCAAATGAAGAATCCCAACATCTGGCGCCAGGCCACATCTGTCATCCCCGGCTATCCGTCCGATTACACTTACGAAAGAATTGTTCACGTCCGTCTCACGCGCCTCCCCCTGCTCGGCCTGAATCTGCGCCGCTTCCTGGATTTCATCTCCCCCCGCTGGGAGGAACTGATAGACTGGAGCCTGATCCTGGAACGCGAATCCTTTGCCATGCTGCTTCTTTCCATTTTCGCCGTCGTCTTCCTCCTGGCCCTGCGCTTCCTGCTGGGCTGGTATGCCGACCGCCGCCTGCACCTGCCCCGGCTTCATCTGCGCAGCCTCTTCTCCCAAACCGGCCGTACTCTCTTCTCGGGGCCGGAGGCTCGATAATTTCGTGTGCGGCATCTGCGGCGTCATTGCTCCCGTCCATCCCGAAACCGCCGAGCCCCTCGTCCGTTCCATGACCGCCGCTCTTCTTCACCGCGGCCCCGATGACGAAGGTTTTCTCTCCGGCGACCCGCGCGCACCCGGCGTGGCCCTGGGCATGCGCCGCCTCAGCATCATTGATCTCGCCGGCGGCCATCAGCCCGTCTGGAACGAATCCCGCGACGTCGCCGCCGTCTTCAACGGCGAAATTTATAATTACCGCGACCTCCGCGAGCGCCTCACCCTCGCCGGCCACCATTTCTCCACCCAATCCGACAGCGAAGTTCTCGTCCACGCCTGGGAGGAATGGAGCGAAGACTGCCTCGCCGAACTCCGCGGCATGTTCGCCTTCGCTATCCTCGATCTCCGCGGCCAGGTGCTCTCCCCGCAGCTCTTCCTCGCCCGCGACCCTCTCGGCATCAAACCCCTCTACTACTCCCAAACTTCCGACGGCATCCTCTTCGCCTCCGAAGTCCGCGCCCTCCTCGCCGCCGGCGTTCCCCGCGCTCTTTCTCCCGACGCTCTCACCTCCTATCTCCTCTTCGGCTCCGTCAGCGAACCTGTCACCCTCGTTGAAAATATCTTTTCTCTTCCTCCCGGCCATTCCATGCTCCTGCTCGTCCCCGATCGCCGCCGCGCTCCCCGCCCGCGCCCCTGGTGGAATCTTCGCCGCTCTCCCGCCGCCAAGGACCCCCGCCGCCCCCGCGACCACGCCGCCGCCGCTCGCGCTCTCCGCCCCCTCCTCGAAGACGCCGTCCGCGCCCATCTCATCGCTGACGTCCCCGTCGGCCTCTTTCTCTCCAGCGGCCTCGACTCCACCGCCATCGCCGTTCTCGCCGCCCGCGAGCAGCGCGGCATCCGCAGCTTCACCCTCTCCTTCCCCGGCACTTCATACGACGAAGCTCCCCTCGCTCGACGCATCGCCGAGTCCTGCGGCACTTCCCACTCCGAAATTCCCCTCCACGGCTCCGACATTCCCCTCCATCTCGAGCAAGCCCTCGCCTCTCTCGATCAGCCCACCATGGACGGCATCAACTCCTATCTGGTCTCCTGGGCCGCTCGCCAAGCCGGTCTCAAAGTCGCCCTTTCCGGCCTCGGCGGCGATGAACTCTTCGCCGGCTATCCCACCTTCCACACCGTCCCGAGTCTCCGCCGCTTAGCCGGAATGGCCAGCCTGCTCCCCGGATTTCTCCGTGCCGCCACCGCTCCCCTCGCCGAAAAAATCGCTTCCTGGAAACTTTCTCCCGATGCCGCCCGCAAAACCGCCGCCGCCTGGCGCGGCCTCCGCCCTTTTCCCGACGCCTATTTTCTTGCGCGCGCGCTCTTCCCTCCCTTCGAAGCCGATCGCCTCGCCGTCACCCGTTACCGTCCCAGCGCCGTCGCCGAGGACGGCACCACTCTTCTCCCCACCTGGATGGGCTGGCTCGAGCGCACCTCCGGCGAAGCCCACGCGATGGAAACCATCGCGGGCATCTCCTGGCTGGAATTGCGCTGTTATATGGCCGGCACGCTTCTGCGCGACACGGACTCCGTCAGCATGAGCCGCTCGCTCGAAGTCCGCGTCCCTCTTCTCGATACTCCCCTGGTGGAATTCGTCGCCACTCTGCCCGACCGCGCCCGCTGGCGTCCCGCCTCGCAAAAATCACTGCTCACCGAAGCTCTCGCCGGCATTCTCCCCGACACCCTCTCCAATCAGCCCAAGCGCACCTTCACTCTCCCCTGGGAAGAATGGCTCCGCGGCCCTCTCCGCTCCACCATCGATACCAGCTTCGCCGAACTGGCCCCCGCACTGCTCCCGCACCTCAAAGCCCCGGCCGTCCACGCCGTCTGGCGGGACTTTCTCGCCGGCCGCACCTCCTGGTCCCGCCCCTGGTCCCTCTACGTCCTCAACGAATGGTGCCACCGCAATCTTGGCTAACCTTGTCTTTTTCTACTCCCCGACCATCTCGTAACTCCAGCTCACCTCCGCCGTCTTCTTCAGCATCGCCTCCACCGAGCAGTATTTCTCCTGGCTCAATTCGATCGCATGCTTCAGCGCTCCCTCCTCCACCGCTCCCTTCACCCGGTACACAATCTCCAGCTTCGTCCACACCGTCGGCGCCTCCGCCGCCCTCTCTCCCCTCACCACCACCTCCAGCGACTCCACCTTCTGCCTCTTCTTCGCAAGGATGCTCACGATGTCCGTCGCCGTGCAAGCCCCCAGCGCAATCAGCACCATCTCCATCGGCCCCGGCGCCAAATTCGACTCCCGGTCCGAATCCAGCGCCACCGCGTGCTTCGATGGCGTCGTCCCCAGAAACTTCTGCTCCCCAATCCACTTCACCGTTGCTGTTTGCATAATTCCTCCCCTTCCACAACGAAGAGTAGCAGGACAGCGCCTCCCGGGGAATATGCCCAGGCGCACCGCTCTCTTTTTTCTGCCTTTTTTTACTGGGATTCCCGCGTGCTAAACAGCGACGTCGGCTCGATCAGCGGATTGGGCAACTGTCGCATGGCCTGCACGAAAAGCGTCACGATGGCCCCGTCGAACTGTGCATTGGCGCACCGTTCCAGCTCCGCCAGCCCTTCCTGCGCCGTCCGCGGCTTCTTGTACGACCGCTCGCTCGTGATCGTATCGTAGGAATCGGCCACCGCGATGATTCGCGCTCCCAGCGGGATTTTTTCTCCCACCAGCGCGTTCGGATAGCCCGACCCGTCGAAATACTCATGGTGGTGCCGCACCATCTCGCGTATCCGCCCCAGCGGCGTCAGCGGCTCCAGAATCTTGGCCCCGAAGGTCACATGCGACTTCATCGTTTCCCATTCTTCCGGATTCAGCGGCCCGCTCTTGTTCAAAATAGTTTCCGGGATGGCCACCTTGCCGATGTCATGCAGGATCCCCGCCAGGCGGATCTCCTCCACTTCCATCGTGCCCATCCCCATGGCCTCGGCAATCAGCGCCGCATACGCCGAAACCTTCTGCGAATGCCCCTGCGTGTAGTGGTCCTTGGCGTCAATCGCATAGGCCAGCGACGTCACCGTGTCCAGCACCGGCTGCGGCAGCGCCATCGGCCGCTCTTCCGGCGCAGCCGCCGCGCCGCTTTCCCCTTCCACGGGCGTCAGCGATTCCGTGAACTGCTTCAGCCGTTCGTAAATCTCCTCGAACGCTTCCGGACCCGTCGCGAACATGCGCTTCAGCGTCACTCCCAAATACGCTTCCAGCACGTCCCGCTTCCATTTCTTCGCTTCTCCCGGGTCCACGTGGTCCGCCGTGGAAACCGTATTGCCTCCCTGATGCTTCGACAAATACATCGAAGCGTCCGCCACTTGAATCAGTTCCTGCGGACTCGATCCATGCAGCGGATAGCAGGCGATTCCGAAGCTCGCCGTCACGTTTTTTTTCCGCAGCAGCGCATCCGCGCAGATCCATCCGCGCAGCTTCAGCGCCACCTGCCGCGCCTGCTCCATCGTCGTTTCCGGCATCAGGATCACGAACTCGTCGCCCCCGTACCGCGCCACCACGTCCGAGCGCCGGCTGTTTTCCTCGAGGATGTGCCCCACGCGCTGCAACACCAGATCGCCTTCCAGGTGCCCGTAAAAATCGTTCACGAACTTAAACCGGTCCAGGTCCATCAGCACCAGCGAAAACGACCGCGCCGCGCGCGTCGCCTTCTTCCATTCGCCCGAAAGCACTTCCATGAAGTAGCGATGCGTCTTCACTCCCGTCAGTCCGTCCGTGATGGCCTGCTCCTGCGCCTTCTGGAACGCCAGCGCATTGTGCATCGCGCTGGCGAGCAGGTCCGCCAGCGTTCGCAGCAGCAGGATCTCTTCCTCGGAAAATTCCGCGTCCTCGGTGAGTTCCACGTACAAAATTCCGTGCAGGTGGTCCGCATAGGAAACCGGCAGCGCCACCGCCGCCGCCGTGTCCGCCAGCAGCGGCTTCAGCGCCGTCTCCGGCGAATTCCCCGCGCGATAAAACGCCATCTGCCCCGTGCGCGCCACGTGCCCCGCCAGGCTCGACCCCAGCGGTATGCGCATGCCCAGCGCCCCGCGCCTCTTTCCCGCTTCCGCCTCCACCACCACTTCCCTCGTGGAATACTCGAGCACACCGATGCCCACGTGGTCGTAGAGCAGCCCTGTCTCCAGTTCCTCCGCGATCTTCGCCAGCATCTCCGCGGGATTCAGCGTGGCGATGGCGTGCCGCGAAATCGCGTTCAGCAGCGTCAGGTGCCGCGCCTTGGTCCTCTCGTCGTGGAACAGCCGCGCATTTTCGATCGCGATGCTGGCTTCGCTGGCCAGCACCCGCAGCAGTTCCAGATGCCCTTCGTCGAACAGCCGCTCCTGATCGTGATGCACCGCCATCACTCCCACCACGCGGTCGTAGGCCACCAGCGGCACACCGCAAAAACATCCCGCCTGGCGCAGCGGTTCCACTCCCAGGTTGCGCACCGACGCCGCATAATCTTCCCGCACCAGCACCGGCTGCCTCGTCCGCTGGATGTATTCGACCAAATGGTTTCCCGCGGACCGTTTGCGCTTGGCCAGCTTCACTCCGTCCACGATCTCCAACTCGAAGGAAACTTCATCCTGGTGCGGCGTCATGGTGGCGATGAAAAAATTGTCCACGTCGAACAGCCGCCGCAGCTCCTCGCTGATCTTCGGCAGCAGTTCTTCCTTCTGCAGCGTGGAACTCAGCGCCCGGCCAATTTCGTTCAGCACGTGCAGCTCTTCCGTCCTTCTCGAGGTCTGCTGGATCAGATAGCTGTTCTCCACCGCCATTCCGATCTGATGCCCCAGCGCCATCAGCAGCCGCAGCTCGCCCGCCGTGAATCGCCGGTTGTCCGGCGTCCCCAGCAGCAGCACTCCGAATCCCTGCCCCTTGGCCTGCAAACTGATGCACACCACCGTGCGCAACCCCTGCTCCAGCGCCAGCCGCCGGAAGTGCCGGAACGCGTCTTCCTTCTCCAGGCTGGCCCACACCGCATCCTTCGAAAGTTCCCGGAACACCACCAGCCCGCCCAGCCGCGAAACTAGCTGCACCAGGTGGTCGTCGATTCGCTCCTCCTGCGCCACCGCGCAGAAATCATCGCCCAATCCCACCGCCACCACCGACGCCGGCCCGTGGGGATCTCCGTGGTGCAAGAACAGCGCCCCCGAGGGCAGCCGGATCACTCCCAGCACGCGGTCCAGCGCCTGCGCCAGCATGCGCTGAATCTCTCCGCCCACAAACGTGGATGTCGCCAGGTTCAGGCTGGAGAGCGCCAGCATGTTACGCTCAACGCGTCTCTTCTCTTCCTCGTACAGCGCCATCATCATGATGATGGCCACCAGCCCCGCCGGAATCGCCGAGAGCGCCCACACGCCCGTCTCCAGCAGCTCCCCGCGCTGCTGCCCCAGAATCAGCGCCAGATGCAGAATGGCCCAGCCGCCGAACGTGATCCCCAGCAGCTTTTCCGCCAGCGTCTCCTGCCTGCGGCTTTCCTGGAAGAACACCACCGACGTCGCGAAGAAGGTCAGCGCGCAGGCCACTCCCGAAGAAACCGGGAAGCCCCACTGCTCATGCCCGTAACTCCAGAGCAGCGCCGCCAGCCCCGCCAGCGCCACCCGCCCGATCAGCGCGGAACGCTGCGCCAGCAGCCGCGCTCCCACAAAAAACAAAAGTCCCGCCAGCGCCAGAAACCATTCGGCAAAAATCGCAAGAACTGGTCCCGTTCCCGAAGCCGCCCGCAGCGAATGCAGCAGATAATGCAGCGCATACACACACCACGCCGCCATCCACAGCAGCTGATACGCTTGCCTCTTCAGGGAATAGACGTACGCAAAAAAGCCCGCCACGAGGGACGTGGCGAGAAACAGCCCGAGCGCGATGAGGCTAGTGTGTGTCACAAGGTCTGCCCGAATCCTGACGCCGGTAGATTCCCTCCGAGAGCCACAGCCAAATTCGCATACCCCAAAACCATCCGCCCAGCCTCGAAGACGGCTCTACGAAGGCGGCCAAATCCTAAAAAACAGGACACTTACGACTATAGACCGGCGAATTTCCAGCAATCAAGTGTCCTTGCGTACAGGTTGCGTAAGAGATAGCAGGGCAAGAAGTTGCCGCAGGCCACGGCTCCGGTTGTATGCAGCGCTCTCCTTCGGATAAACTTGAACACTCGCGCCCATCCTTCCGCGCGCATACGATATGACTGCTTCCATGAAAAATGATCCCGCCGCCATGCCTTCCAGGAGCTCCGCTCCGCGCGTCCGTTTCGCTCCTTCCCCCACGGGCTATCTGCACGTCGGCGGAGCGCGCACCGCGCTCTTCAACTGGCTCTTTGCGCGGCACGCGGGCGGCGTGATGATCCTGCGCATCGAGGACACCGACGCCGAGCGCAACAAGCCCGAACTCGTCGAAGGTATTCTCGAGGGCCTGCGCTGGCTGGGCATTGACTGGGACGAAGGCCCCTTCTATCAGTCGCAGCGCCTGGAGCTGTATGCCCAGGCCGCGCAGAAATGCCTGGAAAACGGCAGCGCCTTTCTGTGCTATTGCCCCGCGGAACGCTACGTCGGCGGCGATCACGCCGAAGAAGGCCAGGAAACCGGAAACATCCGCCGCATCTCGCGCTGCTCCTGCCGCGACGGAAATCCATCCGTTCCCGGCACCAAGCCCGCCGTGCGCTTCAAAGTGCCTCTGGGCGGAACCACGCGCTTCCAGGATGCCGTCTTCGGCGAACGCGAATTTGCCAACGAGGACATCGAGGATTTTCTTCTGCTGCGCTCCGCGCGCGGCGAAGAAACCCACGCGCTGCCCTCCTACCAGCTCGGCGCGGTCGTGGACGATATGGATATGCGCATCACCCACGTCATTCGCGGCGCCGATCATATTTCGAATACGCCCAAGCAGGCCCTGCTCTACCGCGCCCTCGGCGCCGAACTGCCCCTCTTCGCGCATCTTCCGCTAATTCTCGGGGCGGACCGGACGCGGCTTTCGAAACGCCACGGCGCCACCAGCGTCATCTCCTACCGCGACGAGGGTTTTCTCCCCGAGGCGTTTCGAAACTTCCTGGCGCTGCTGGGCTGGTCCGCCGGCGGCGATCAGGAATTTCTGCGCACCAGCGAGCTAATGGAGAAATTCTCTCTCGACCACGTCAGCCGCACCAACGGAGTGTTCGACCGCCCCAAGCTGGAATGGTTCAACACCCAATATCTGCAAAAACTGCCCATTGAGGATCTGCTGCCCGCGGTGGAGAGCGAACTGAAGCGCAGCAAGCTGTGGAAGGAAGAATGGGCGGCCCCGGCGGGCCACGAATGGTTTTCGAAAACGGTGGACCTGCTGCGCCCGCGCATCCGCCTGCTGCCGGATTTTTCCTCGTGGTCGCGGGCGTTTTTTAGCGACGAATTCGAAACCGAGCAGGCCGCGCGGGACAAGTTCTGGAAGAAAGAGCCGCGCCTGCCGCAATTCATCGCGCAGATTGCCGACGCCCTGGCCGCGCTGCCGGACTGGAATCACGACGCCTGCGAGCACGCTCTGCGCGCCGTGGCCGAAGCCGCCGGTGTGAAGGCCGGGGTGCTGATCAACGCAACGCGCGTGGCCATCGTGGGCCAGGCCGTGGCACCGCCGCTCTTCGAAACGTTCCTCTCCCTGGGCCGCGAGCGCGTCGTCGGCCGGCTGCGCGCGGCGATTCCCGCGGTCGCAGAATCCTGCAAAGCGTAATCCCCGCGGAAAATTCGCGGCCAAAGCTGCGGCCTGTCCTGTGCAGGCGAAGCCCTGCTGCCTAGTACGTCACATCCGCAACTGAAGAATCTCTCCGGCCACGCCTTTCGGGGGACAATCACAAGACTGCAACTCAAGGAGGCAACTTAATGACTAAATTTGCGGCAATTCGAAATTCCATTATTGGATTGATTCTGTTTTTTGCATTGTTTTTGACGGCCAGCTCAATTCATGCGCAGGAAGCCGGCTATCTGAAAATTACGACCGCCAAGGGAGTCATCGAAGGAAAGTCCGCAGATCCCGCGCACGCGAACTGGATCCCGCTGACCGGCGCGCAAATTGCGGATTTGGACCTGGAGG
>Ga0315268_10000047_pt1 | contig 126130 bp, 153 predicted proteins | sample C1_top_MG_FD_204535 | JGI IMG/M metagenome (GOLD analysis project Ga0315268, IMG submission 204535) | Sediment microbial communities from Yellowstone Lake, YNP, Wyoming, USA - C1_top | ecosystem: Environmental > Aquatic > Freshwater > Lake > Sediment | place: USA: Wyoming | collected 2017-08-01
CACAACTAAAAGTTCAATCTATAAATAAGGGAGGGTAGGTCACTTCGAGCAAGCCCTCCCCCAACCAAAAAAATAACAACACAAAACGCAAGTCGTCGGACAAAACTTTTCCAACACAAGACAAACACCTAACCCTATCAAACGCCGTACACAAAGAACCTAAAAACCATTCCACACGCAAAACAAGCTAGAACAACGAGTAAGGAAGACCAAGACCAGCCGCATGCAACTTACCCTTAATCGGAATCTCATGCCCACAAACCGGACAACGCGTACCCTTAACCAAATTCCACCTAGTAATCTCGAAAGCAAACCGCTTAATAACTAACTCATTACAGTTCGGACAATAAGTACTCTCGCACGCATGCCCAGGAACATTACCTATGTACACATAGTTAAGCCCAGTTTCTTTCGCAGCAACATACGCCTTCTCCAGAGTCTCCACAGGCGTAGACGGCACAGAAGTCAGTTTATAGTCAGGATGAAAACGCAGCAGATGGAACGGCGTATCCTTGCCAAGCGCATCTCTTATCCACTGCGCAAGCTCCTTTATCCTTTCAAGCGAATCACCTGTTTTAGGCACAACCAAGTTGGTGATTTCAACGTGAATATCATTCCTCTTCATCTCCTTCAAAGCCTCAAAAATCGGCGCCACCGAAGGAACAGCAGAAAAAGTCTTATAAAATTCAGGGTCAGCGCCTCCTTTAAAATCAACCGTTGCCGCATCCAAATACGGCGCTATAGTCTTCACGGCTTCCGGCGTCATGTACCCGTTGGTTACAAAAGTGTTGAAAAACCCAACTTGCCGAGCAAGCTTAGCCGTGTCGTAAGCATACTCCATAAAAATAGTTGGCTCAGTATACGTGTAGCTTATTCCTTGACAAGAATTGTCTCTGGCTGCTTTAACAACCTCTTCTGGAGGAAGGTTCTGCCCAGCTACGTTTTTCTCTTGACTTATCATCCAATTATCGCAAAACTGACAACGAAAATTACAACCCACCGTAGCGATTGACATAACAGGAGCGCCAGGATTAAAGTGCGAGAGCGGCTTCTTCTCGATCGGGTCTACGGACGCGGATATTGCTTTACCGTAGACAAGAGAGAAAAGCGTTCCGTTCTCGTTCTTTCTTACGAGACAGAAGCCTGTCCCACCATCGTTTATGAGACATCGCCTCGCACACAAGTTACACTTGACTTTCTTGTTCTCCATTTTCTCGTAAAGCATCGCCTCATGAAGCGACATACGTTAACACCCTCACAGAAACATAGGGTTCTCTAGCGTTATATTGTTTACTTGCTTGATTCAGCCTCGATGTTTTCTTTTATCTCGAAAACAAACGGTTGAGCAAAAGTCTTTATGTCCAACTCTACGTTAAGCAAGCCTTCTAAGAAGCCTGCCCAGATTTCCGGTTCATTTATGAACGGCGTTTTTATGAGAAGATATTTGTCTTTCAAGTAGAAATCACCGAACCCTTGAACTCTTAAACGTTTGAAAACGTCTGCCCATTTCTCGCGGTTCGTTGCTTGAACATCAGTGGTTGTTTCTATGGAGACTTTTGTGGCTGCGCCCATGTTTTTTCCGATTTCACGCCATTTTTCTCTCGGAACGCTTTGGATAAGAATGTTAATCAACTCCACGTTAACAAAGGCAATACGGCTTATACCACAGTAATACTCGCCTGGGAAGCGCCAATCATAAATCGTCATGCTTCTGTAAACGTCCAGCATCTTAGAAATGAGTGGTTTAATGCCTGGCTCTTTTCCCTCTCTAATTAGAGAGTCTATGAATTCTCGTTCCTCTTTTTCAAGGATTATCGTTGTTCTTTTGGCGGTTTCGTCATTTTTTTTCATTAGTTCTTCGAGTTTTTTGTCTTTGTCTTTCTGCATACTTAGTATATCTTTCAGCATATTTTATATGCTTTACTGACTTTTAACCCATGACCGAACAATATTTAACGTTGATTATAACGTGTATGATTGCCGATGAAGAAGTAACCTGTCTGAAAAGGTGATGAACCCTAGGGTATCTGAGGCGCAAGCTCCCATTAAGAAATGATTTTCTTCTTCATCAAGAGCAACAGAAAAATCACGCCGATTATGAAAAGTGCAAACCCAGAACCCATTGAAGCAAAATAGTTCAAATGAAGGACGTGTAAAAAAGCATAAACTGCATACGTAGGTCCTGCAAAAATCAGCAAAGCCGCTAGTATGATTAGCAATATCGTGCTTTTCGGTTTTTCCTCGGTCATGTACTCACGTCCAAGTAGTGAATCTAGATTTAGTGTTTTCTCTTATAACCCTTCCTTTACTTCATTACCTAACGCTTTCATCAAAAACTTGAAAACTGAGAACCCTGCACCGCGATCAGCTTGAAAGCCGATTGTTGGACCTAGCAAGCTTATTCCATCCATGCTACGTTCCTTTGCAAGCGCCAATAGCAAACCAGTGGCGCCGATAATTCTGCCCTTGCTGTAGATCACTGCACCTTTTTCCATGAATTCCAATGCCAACCTAGGCGAAGTAGCAGCCACGTAAACTTGCTTCTTCTCCTCTGTTATAGGTATTCCACCCAAAGTCACGATGAAACTGCAATCCTGTTTTTCAACAAAATCCAGCACTTCACCGCACAGCGTATAGTGTGAGACAACATCGTCAAAAGACGGCTGTGTGTCGCCAGTCATTATTATGAAGTCGTTCTTCTTCATCGGTGCAGCCCAAAATTCATAACGCGGCAAACGACAGATACCCTTCGAGTTTGCCGTAACATAATCGGGGAAAGAAGGCGAATACAGTTCTGCAAAAAGTTTTGCGCCGCAGAACTTTAATAGGAGATGAGCCGCAATTTTGCCGACATTTCCAAATCCTGGAAGCCCTTGGACAAAAACTGGTTTTTTGATGGAGGGATTGAATGTTTGGCGGAGATAGGGCTTATCCATGGCGTTTGCACCAAGTTCGATAATGCATGTGTGTTACTAAAACGTTTTTACTAACAAGAATGCTAATATACGATAGACATGTATTACCAAAAAGGATTCGGAGTAACGCGTTCATTTAGCGCGTAGGCAGCGGGGTGGGGTAGCCAGGATTAACCCGCTGGGCTCATAACGGCGCATTGTCGCTGTGAGATACCCAGAGATCAGTAGTTCAAATCTACTCCCCGCTACCAAACTTACACGATTATTCTTTCTTTAGAAATGTGCCTTCTATATCCTTTTTTGATTGTTTGAGTCTGTTTTCACATTCTTTTTGAAACCAAGGCCATCTTCGAAGATACCACTCGTTCTTCCATGCTTTCCTTTGTTCCTTCAACCATTTCTCTGTTCCGATAGCTTTGCGTCTTCGCAGGTTCTCTATGACAGGCAGATGATGCAGCCAAACAGGGTTGTAACAGAATTGCATAAGCCCCGTACATGGAAAATCCTTGCATTCAGAACAAGCTTCGAAGCCTTTCTTCTTAACACAGCATTCATAAATGACACATTGTTTATGGTGCTCAGAAGAGTCGCATTCACCACATTGACAGCTGCAACCATGACAACTATCATGGATTAGATAATCAATACAGGCTCCACAATACAAACCACAAGGCGCCGCAAACTTCACGTCTTCAACCGCATTCAAATTCTTCGCCTCGTTTTCAAAGCCTATTTAACTCCATAGAAAGATTTATGGTTATATACGCTCGCAGATAAGCTAGAAACGGAGGGAAGCACAGATGGGCATAGTCTTCGCTTGCATAGCCCCACATGGGGCTGAGGTAATCCCCGAATTAGCCGGCGATCAACTAGAAGCCTTTGCTGAAACGCGTAGGGGCATGGAGGAATTGGCAAATCTTTTCAAGGAACAGAAACCCGAAACAGTTGTTTTAGCCACTCCTCATGGCTTACGTCTAGAAGCAACAATAGGCGTGGTTACGTCTGAATTTACAGAAGGCTTCTTAGAAGCCAATAACAAAAGCATTAAGCTTCGATGCACATGCGACAGAGAACTTGCAAAATTGACTCTTGAAAGCGCAAAGAAGATTATGCTTCCAGTTGTAGGGGCTAATTATGGTACAAGCGAAGGCCCAGCTTCGTGTATGCCGATGGACTGGGGCACATTTATACCCTTATGGTTTCTTATCGGACAAGATTCGACGTGCAGAGTCGTTACAGTCACGCCTTCCAGAGAGGTTTCATTACAAACTCTTGTTAGATTCGGACAAACCATTGCAGAAGCCGCAGAAACCTCTAATAAGAGAATTGCTTTCGTAGCAAGCGCTGATCAAGGGCATGCACACAAACCTGATGGCCCGTATGGTTTTCACCCAGCTTCAAAGGAGTTTGACGAAACTGTTACCCGCGCGATTTCGTCGAATAATTTAAAGCCTCTTTTAGATCTGCCGCCACAGTTTGTAGAAAACGCCAAGCCCGACAGCCCATGGCAGATGGCTATACTACAAGGTATTCTAGACCGCGTGACACTGAACGGACGCTTGTTGTCTTATCAAGCGCCAACTTACTTTGGAATGCTCTGTGCAGCATACCTCCCGACCGCATGAGAGCTGGATTGACACTTCCGCGGATCTTGAAAGAGGTAGCGCAGAAAAGCGAAGCTTTTAGGAGGCATTGATGCTCAAGAAATTGATTTAACACTCTTGGTTTCAAAGTGCTACGACGCGTTTTTCATCTGATTCTCACTAGGCTGCATCCGCACCCGACATATGTTGATGTTTTAATTTTGTATTTTAATCCTTGAAAACTAGTGAACAGTAAAAAAAGGGAAGTTTCTGTCTTGCATGGTATTTGTCTGATTTTTAGCACGTGCGTGAGTCTGACCGACAACCACGCATGCCGCCAAACAGACGTGCCACGCAAAGGGCAGCATCAGCTTGCAGCCAACCAGTGCCATAATCCCAAGCTGTCCAAGTGTACGTCACGAAATCGTATCGGCCACCTCCTATGTAAGAATAGACTAACGCAGAGCCATCATTGAATCCAACAGTCATTCGGTTCTTGAGAGCCGCTAGTTTAAGAACAATTTCCATAGTGCATTGATCAAACCAAGGATACTTTTCAAGCACAAGCGCTGCTATTCCAGATACGTGGGGTGTTGCCATACTAGTACCGCCTACAATGTAGTAGCCGAAAGACCCAGGTATAAGTGAACCATAAGGACCGTAGGGGCCTACGTTCCACGAACCAGGAGCGCAAACGTCTAGGTCAAACCAGCTTTGGCCAAGGTCTGGGTTCGGTCGTCCGCTGAAGTCGTTTACGAAGAGCTGGAAGTTGTTTCCGAGCGCATCTGGTGTGTGGAAGTTTTCTGGGACGTCGCTAAGCCACCACCTATATGGAGGCGAGTGGGGTGAGCTACCTGCTCCAATGTTTTCCATGGTCCATCCGCCTGAAGCAACAGATATTACTGGTGAATAGGCTCCTGGATAATCCATTCCTGCAGCTCCGTCGTTACCAGCAGCAGCAACCACTATGCAGCCTCTCTTAATAGCATAGTCTATTGCAGCTTTTTCTATAGGAGCCAATTCTGAACCGCCGAGGCTCATGCTTATGACTATCTTTATGTGCATTTTCTTAGCCAAGTCACCGCAATAGCGGATACCTGCAGCAACCATTTCATCTGTTCCTACGCCGCTAACTAGGTAGTAGCCCTCTGGAATCGTTTGACCAGGTGGGACGTAGCCGATCCATGTGTCCAGAACGAGGACGGGTATGATGTAGGCGTCAGGCGCGACTCCTCTTACCCAGAAAGTCTGGTTGTATCTGGTGCTGACGTATTTGTAACCTGTCACTGTGCTTGTGACATGTGTTCCGTGGCCATTTCCATACGGGAGACCATAGTCCGTGTATGGCTGACCGAGTTCGGTGATGAAGCCTCTTGTATCATAGAAGCCATCAAGGTAGAAATCTTGAGCGGTTTCATTCCAGTAGATGATGTGGTAGCTGAAACCTTTACCGAGGTCTGTGCGGATTTGCGCCGTCGGAAGATAATTCACGTAGTTGTACATCAAGCCGGTGTCGAGTACAGCAACATAAACGCCCTTACCCGTAGCCGATACTTCTTCGACGTCCACCATATCCATGTCGTACGCAAGGTCGCCGATTACAGTTGGGTCAGCTTCTTCGAATAAGGCGCATCTGGCTGGCGAAACAGAATACCATGACTTGTTTTTGATTTGCCATGTGCCTGCAATTTCAATGCTTTGTGAGGCATTGGCAGTGCGTGATATTGGGAATGTGCACAAGATCAGGCTTGCAAGTAATACAGTAGCTATCAACATAGTCTTTTTCATTTTTCTCTTCTCCTTCTTCAGAAAAAGGTTTAATTATCTAGAATATGAATCTTGTGGAAACGTCTTCTATAGCTTACGTCTGTTGATACTTGAGGTGGAATGGTGATGTACGTAGCTAATTTTCAAGGTTGATGCGGCATTCAAAACATCCTTAAATCAGTATTACGTAAACTGCACTGTGCTAGACAGAATTAGCAGTAAAAGCTTTAACAGATGCTTCGACCTTTTTAAACAACTGAAATTTCTTTGTGGGTTATGATTTTTCCTAAAATAGGGTTAAGCTTGGTCACAGCGAGTTTTCTAAAAACAGTCCGTTTAGTTGCTGTTTTTCGTTGTAAACCAAGTTTCCATTAACCGCGACGTTTCCCGCTTCAAGCAACGCATGCCATAATTTTGCTTCTGTAATGGTTTCTCTGAGTTCCTGTTTAGCTTTTTTGATCATTTGGATTTTTTCAGGATCTGACAACTCTAGAAGGTCGCGTTTTTTTGATTTTTTCTTGTTTAATAACTTCATTTTTTGCTGCCTCTTTACATACATTATCGTATGTCGTAATAAATCGTTTCTTTCAGGCTGGAAATATATCGAAAAGCGATAGGTTCAAGCTTTTATTGATTTCAAGAGAAGCGGAAGTTCTTATCGTCGTCTCATTTGAGTGTATTCTAAGCTTTACCTTTTTCTTCTTTGCCGAAATATTTTGTCCACTTAAGCTTCCTTGGATCCCTGCCGAAACTCAAGGAGCTTTTCCTACATTTGCTTGAGCAGAACCATAGAATTGATCCGTCGTTTTTTACGTACATCATTCCTGTGCCAGCTTGAAACTCGTTGCCACAAAACGAACATTTTCTTGGTTTAGCCACATGCAATCCCTCTAGGCAATTCTAGTTTATCTGTTGATTTTCTTTGCTTCTCGTTCAGTCTCCCTAAGCACAAGCATGTCTTGAGCTCTTACTGGTCCTTTGACGTTGCGGGTTATGATTCTTCCTTTGTCCTTTCCTTCTAGTATGCGTACTCTCACCTGTGCAATCTCGCCAGTCACGCCAGTACGCCCGATAACTTGAATCACTTCTGCAGGGATTAATCCTTCTTCTGTTGCAGCCCCTTTTTCGACTTTTTCTGCCTTCTCTTCTTTACTCATTACGTTGATCCTCTTTTCGTCTGCTCGATTCTAGCAACTATTTCTTTGACTAATCCTGTAGCGTCTCCTTCCTTGATGATGCACGTTGCAGCGGCTGGAACATCGATGCCTATGGCAGCGCCTATCTTCTCCTTGTTTGGCACAAAAACGTATGGAATCTTTCTTTCTTCGCATAACAGTGGTAAATGAGCTACGACCTCTGGTGGGTCAACATCTTCGGCTATGATAACGAGTTTTGCTTGGCCTCTTTCTATGGCTTTTGTTGCTTCGTTTGTACCTTTCCTAACTATTCCTGTTTTAGAGGCTATCTGCAGGGCTTCATAGGCCGCATCTGCAAGTTCTTTCGAAACCTCAAACTTTACGTAAAATGGTTTGGACATAAGCCTTCACCCTTTAAAGCACAGTCTTATCGACATTCCTTATTTATGAAGGTTTCGACTGATAATGGCTGGATGATTCTTTTGTACATTAAAATGAAACTTTTGATGCCTTCCCTCTCTGTAGTTGTTCCATTATTAGACGTAGAAAAGTTTAAATAATCTGCTTCGTTGAAGCATCATACTTTTCACGAGGGGAATTTAAAAGTTTGCAGAGATTAGGCCTAGTCTTGCATATCAGCTCAAGTCGAAACATCATAGCCAAAGTTGAACGCACTCCTAAAATCGGTGAAACGGTTGTCGACGAGAACCTCAAACCGGTTGGAAAAGTCTTCGACGTGTTTGGTCCCGTGTCAGCACCCTATGCGGCTATAATCCCTTCAACTCGCGAACCTGGAAAACTTGTGAACAAAACACTTTATGTGTTCCCCTCAAAAAAGAAGGAAGAAAGATAAAAAAATGAACGATGACGAAGCACGAGAGGGCACCGACCCTGCCTCACCAGTGCAAAGTGCAGAACCTGCAAAAGTCCAAGTTTGCCCCGAGTGTGGCAGTACACGGCTTATGCGTGACTACGAGTCAGCTGAGATTGTTTGCATGGACTGTGGTATTGTGGTGGCCCAAAAGATAGCTGATAGGGGACCAGAATGGAGAGCTTTTGATGATGATCAACGGGCTAAACGAACACGAGTAGGCGCTCCTTTAACTTACACGATTCATGATAAAGGCTTATCAACGATGATTGATTGGCATGATCGAGACATTTATGGAAAAAGTTTGTCACCAGGACAGAAGGCACAAGTTTATCGACTTAGAAAATGGCAGCGCCGCATAAGAGTTTCCGATGCAACTGAACGCAACTTGGCCTTTGCGTTGTCTGAAATTACAAAGATTGCCAATAACCTGAACCTTCCTAAGAACATCTTAGAAACTGCGTCGGTTATTTATCGTAAAGCCGTTAAGGAGCGACTGATACGTGGAAGATCCATCCAAGGCGTAACTGCAGCCGCCATCTACTTAGGCTGTAGGCAATGTGGTCTAGCTAGGACTCTGGAAGAGATAGCCCAAGCGTCAAGCGTAAACAAGAAAGAAGTCGGCCGTAGCTACCGTTTTCTAATCAAAGAACTTAACTATTCTATCCCGCCGCTTCGACCAAGCCAGTACATAACCAAGTTTTCAAACCAGTTGACAATGCAGGGAAAAGTTGAAGAAATCGCCCACAAAATCTTGTCTGCAGCAAAAGAGCTCAAGCTCACTTCAGGTCGCGGACCGACAGGCATAGCTGCTGCAGCAAGCTATATTGCTTCCGTATTGACTGGAGAGAGGAAAACGCAAAGGGAAATAGCTGAGATTGCGCAGGTGACTGAAGTTACCATTAGAAATCGGTATAAAGAGCTTGTTGAACGTTTAATGTTTGAAATGAGCCTCTAACCTTCTTTTTTTAAGCACACGCGGCTATCAATGGTCACTACAATTGTACATTCTATTTTGCAAAACACATTTTAGACTCTAAGAATATAGTTTCTTGAGGAGTGTAGGATTTGGCTAAATGTCCTAAATGTGGGAAAGAAACCGCCACTCCAATCAAGACATGGTCCATTCCTTCCCGAAAAACGGTTGGACAGACTGGAGAATCTAAACTTGTTGTAGGAATATACGAGTGCCCGAGTTGTAAGGCCCGATTTAGAGCAGTTGTAGATGATGAAACAAGAACCGAGGAAACAGCAAACATTAAGAATATGGTTGAAAGAATTAAAGGAATTCAAGGGGAGCTAATGCAAACTCTTAGGAATCTACGCGAAAAAATAAAGGCATTGGAAACTGAGCGTTCAAACTTGATGATCGAAATCGACAAGTTAAGAAAGGTTGCTGAGTCAAGGGTGGTTGCTCTTGAAAACGAAGTAAGTACGTTGCGGGAGGACGTAAAATCCTTAAGAGAGCTTCTAGGTTATGCTGAAGAACAGGAAAAATAGCAAAAGGATTGTTGTTTTCAGTCTTCCCTAGGGATTGCGCAGACGCTTCGGAAATTATGTTTTCAGATATTTCTGGTAGTATTCCTGTGCTTTAGCCACCGCTTCTTCTGGGTTTTCCAAGATCGGATAGCTTTTTTGTGGCAATAGTTTCTCGCACTTGCCAAAATATTCAACGACTTTTTTGACATCTCCCTCATAGATCGCCAAGCTTCCAGCAATCTCGTACAACTGTCCTGCTATTATTGGATTTTTTTCAGCTTTTTTGGCCTTTTCTGCAATGTCCTTTGATGAGCTTTCAGGTTTTCTAGGATCAAGAAACATCGTATGCCGCAAAGCTTCGTAAGTTGTTTTATCATTCACTAAGAATTGTTCAAGCTCTGTTTTGACGGTGACAGGGTTTACTAACATCTTTTCATCTTTTTTCTTTGATCTTTTCCACCAGCCCAAACGTTAAGCCTCCACATTTCAAAGTGCTTACACATTATTACAAGCGACAGTTTTAAAGGTTTGTTTGTTTACTATGTACTGCTATGCCATATAAATTCACCTTTGACCTTTCAAGGATTCCACGATTCGTTTTTGCAGAAATCACGAAGGTTAGCTACCAAAAAGGCATGCATAAAAAGATAGGTAACACCGCACATAAGATCATAAAGAAATTCAAAATTCAAGAAGCAACGGGTCTTAACCTGACTGATGCAGTGGTTCTTCTCCAAGATTTGATAGACATGCAGTCGAGAAATCTAGTTGAGAAAGAAAGATTTCTACAAACGAAAAAAAGAGCGCTTTTTCTTCCACACTGCTCTCGAAAATACATGGATAATCGCTGTCGAGCAACTTTTGACCCGAGTATTCCCTCCTACATCTGTGCGCACTGTTCTCCAGATTGCCTAGTGAATAAATCGGTATCTTTTGCTGAGAAGAAAGGCTATGATGTTTACATTTTACCTGGCGGTTCGTGTGTTCCTAAGATTTTGAAAGCCAAACAGTACGAGGGTGCGGTTGGAGTTGCTTGTGGTGAAGAGTTAAAGTTGAGCGGCGACTTTTTGAATGATATGGGCGTGGCGGGTCAGGCTGTTCCGTTGATAAAGAATGGCTGTGCAAACACTGTTTTCAACTTTGAAAGTTTGCTTGGTATTCTTTCACAAGAAGAACAGGCCAACGTTGTTGCCGACTAGCCGACCAACATCTAGAATTCTGTAAGCTTACTTCACGATTTCCCGTTTCTTCCAGCGCAAGTGTTTGCCTCGGCACTTTCTGCATTTGACTGCAGTTTCAGCATTCCTTGCACCGCAATCACGGCAGATTTTCATGTAGAGCCTATGTTTTTGCGCAATGGTTTTCTTTATAGGATCAACAATCGGCACTTGTTAACCTTCTTTATAGTGGCTAAGACTCAGATATCCATCTGACAAATATACTTTTTGCCAAACTTATGCGCGTCATCTTCGTTTTTACTATGGCATGATGAGTGGTTTTAATAGTTCTGCCACTTCACTTGGTTTTTCCGCTGTCCTCACGCCAGCTTTCTTGAACGCTTCAATCTTGCTTTCCGCTGTTCCAGCCCTACCCGTTATTATTGCTCCTGCGTGTCCCATACGTTTGCCTGGTGGTGCAGAGCGTCCCGCTATGAAGGCTACCACGGGTTTGGAAAACTTTTGCTTTGAAATGTATTCTGCTGCCAGTTCTTCCAAGTTGCCGCCTATTTCTCCCAGCAACACGCAGGCTTTAGTCTGGGGGTCTTTTTCGAACATTGCTAATGCATCCATGAAGTTTAAGCCAGTAATCGGGTCCCCGCCCAAACCGAGGCATGTTGACTGCCCAAGCTCATTTCTGCTCAAGCTGGCTGCTATCTCATACGTGAGGGTCCCGCTTCTCGAGACCATGCCTACTGGTCCTTTCTTGAAAATGTGTGCTGGCATTATTCCAAGCTTGCTTTCGTTTGGCGTTATGACGCCTGGCGTGTTCGGCCCGACTATCGTTGCTTTGAGCTGTTTGGTTCGTGCCATAACGGTGATTGCGTCTCTTATAGGAATGTGTTCAGTGATTACTACGACGGTTTTTATTCCGTTTTCCAGAGCTTCCAGAGTTGCGTCTGCGGCGTATGGTGCTGGTACGAAGATTATAGAAGCATTTGCTGAATGTTTGCTTTGCGCTTCTTCCACGGTGTCGTAGACTGGGATTCCGTTTATTTGCGTGCCGCCTTTTCCAGACGTGGTTGTGCCTGCCACGATTTTGGTTCCATATTCCAGCATGAGCTTAGTGTGGAAACTTCCCTGGGTTCCAGTTATGCCTTGAACTATTGCGCGTGTGTTTTTATCAATAATTATCCCCATGTTACTTGCCTCCTTGCTTGGCGATTTCAACCGCTTTCTGCGCGGCTTCTTCCATGCTGTCTAGCACGTGTATTCCTGCATCTGTTAGAATTCGCTTTCCTTCTTTCTCGTTAGTGCCTACAAGTCTGATTACTGTTGGTTTGGTTACTCCGATTTTTTCTTTTGCTTCAAGGATTCCTTTTGCCACTTCGTCGCATCTGGTTATGCCGCCTAGAATGTTTATGAAGAGTGCCTTGACGTTTGGGTCTGAAAGCACTATCCTAAGGGCGGTTGCTGTTGTTTCTGCCGCTGCTCCTCCGCCAACGTCTAAGAAGTTCGCTGGTTTTCCACCATAATATTGGATTGTGTCGAGCGTTGCCATGACAAGACCTGCTCCGTTGCCTATTACACCTATGTTTCCATCCAGTTTGACGTAGGCTAGGTCGTTTTTCATAGCTTCCAATTCTTGCGGTGTAAGTTCGCTCTCGCCTTCTAACAGCCTCTTCTTGTATTCTTGGTGACGGAACAGCGCGTTATCGTCTACTATTATGCGAGCGTCTGCAGCGACGAATCTTCCTTCAACTGTTTCCACTATAGGGTTCATTTCGATCAATTCTGCATCATAATCTACACAGGCACGGTATAGTTTTTCGAGGGTTCTGCCGAGTTCAGAAATCTGGGTTCCTGAATAGCCTATTTTTCTGGCTATTTCGCGTGTGCGAAAAGAGCAAAGACCCAATTGTGGGTTTATCAGGATTTTTATTACCTTTTCTGGGTTTTTCTGGGCTATTTCTTCAATCTCCATTCCGCCTACTGCCGAAGCAATTGCTACATAGCTTTGGTTGAACCTGTCTGTGGTTATGCCGAAGTAGAGTTCCTTTTTTACCTGTATTTTTTCTTCAACCCACACGCTTTTAACAGGTATGCTTTTTATCTGCATGGTTAGCAGTTTTTGCGCGGCTTTTTCGGTTTCTTCAACGGAATTAGCGAATAGAATTCCGCCTGCTTTTCCTCTTCCTGCAACCAAAACCTGAGCCTTGACTACCAGTGGTGGCTTCAGTTTAGAGGCTGTTTCGTGGGCTTGGCTTATGCTGGTTGCCAGTCCGCCTTGAGGGGTTGGGATTCCATATTTTGCTAGTATGTTTTTGGCTTCGTATTCAAAGAGTTTCAACGCGTTTCTGACCTCACTTTACTGTTTCTATCGTGACGTATGATCTTGTGTCTTGTATACCCTCAATAGCGTATAGCTTTTTTAACACTTCGTCGAGTTTTTCTCTTTCCACAAGCAAGAGGGCGTCAAAGTCGCCTGTTATTCTGAAGGCTCTTTGAACTGTGAGCTCCCTGATTTTTTCGTAAACATGGATTCTCTTAACTGGTGAGACTCTTATGAGTATGAAAGCTGGGGTTGAGGACATGCCAAGCATATTTAGTCCTTTCTCAGTTACGTCTATGAAGCCTCTGCCGGTGCGTATGCAGTTTAAATCTCTAAGCTTCCGTAAGTGAACGTTTAATGCTTGTCTGCTTATGCCCAGTTGTGTTGCTAACGCGTCTTGTTTTATGTGCAACGTGAATGTGTTTGAGGCTTTGCCTTTTTCGTAGAGCATCCTCAATAGTTGAAGCGAGCGTTTGGTGGGCGTCTCTGACATAGTCTCATCTTTTGCGTTTTGTTAAGATTTACCTTTGCATAAGTGCTGATTATTTAAGAGTTTAGTAAACACATTAACGTATGCGCCGATTAATCTGGGCTCAAATTTTTGTTGATTGGAAGTTTAAACCGCAATGTATTTATTTCTCGGCAAAAAAGTCTATGAAGCCTATTGAAAATGCAAAGATAGGAGTAAGGCGGTAACGAAATGTCAGAAAACAACTCAGTGTTGATCGGGAAGAAGCCAGTAATGAACTATGTGCTTGCATGTATAACCCTCTTTCACGGCGGAGCAAAGGAAGTAAGCGTCAAAGCACGAGGAAGATCCATAAGTCAAGCGGTTGACGTTGTTGAAGTTGTCAGACGCAGGTTTCTGCCAGACGTGAAAGTTAAAAGAGTAAACATCGGAACACAGCAAATGACACCCAGAGAAGAGGGTGGCTCGCCAACAAACGTCAGCACGATTGAAATAACGATGGAACGCTAGACAGTTTCCACATAAACGTTCGTGGCTCCGCTGCCCCTCCTTTATTTGTAAAAAAAAGGGGCGAAATGTCAAGTGAAGACGGCGCTGTGTAGTTTTTGCCTAAAGAGCGGCATACTGTGCCAAAAGTGTTCAGCTAGAGTAAAGTCTGGCGAAATAAGCGAGTTAGACTTGAAAATCGCTCGTTTATTGTTGTCTTTGGAAGAAAAATACCCGTCTCTTCAGAATGTTTCCTTTCACAAGGCTTTTGATGTTGATAGAACCTTGGCTTTGGTTGTTGGAGCCGGCGACGTCCCTCGTCTTCTTGGTTATGGTGGCAAGATCCTCAAAACTTTGAGTGAGGAAACTGGCAAGAACGTTCGAGTGTTGGAATATGGGGTTGATGATCGAAAGTTTTTGGAGGATTTGTTTGCTCCATTGAGCATATTGACGATAAACACTATTTGGTTGCCTGATGGAACGACAGAGACCCGAGTTATTCTGAGGAAGCGACGGGGGATGGGGCCTCCGTTTGATGTAAAGGCTTTAAAGGAGATAGCTAGTAAAGTTCGCAAAATGACCCTGCGCGTTGAGTTTGCGAATTAGGTAATAACGGTGGGAGTATGAGCTTGGATTCGATTGGTGACTGGCATAGGACGCATTATTCTGTTGACGTTAAACCTGACATGGACGGTAACGAAGTCACACTTTTTGGTTGGGTTCAAGAAATTCGTGACTTAGGTGCACTGCGGTTTATTATATTGCAGGACAGGGAAGGCACTATTCAAGTTACCGTTTTGCGGAAGAAAATGGATAGCGAAGTGTTGTCGAAGGCTGATGCGTTGCAAAAGAGGTACAGCATCGGCGTGAAAGGCGTCGTGAAGAAGACAAACATGACGCCGAGGGGTGTCGAAGTGATCCCGAAGCAAATCAAGATTTTCGGCGTGGCTACGCCCCAGTTGCCTATTGACATTACTGGTAAAACGCCTGCAAACCTTGAAGTTCGATTGGATTCACGAGCGTTAGATTTGGCGTTGGAAGAGAACGTAGCCATTTTCAAGATTCAGCATGCAGCCGTAGAAGCAATTAGAGGTTTCCTTTTTGAGAAGGGTTTCTTGGAAGTGCATACGCCACGCATTATTGCCTCTGCAACCGAAGGCGGTGCCGAACTTTTTGCTGTAAACTACTTCGGGAAAAAAGCTTTTCTTGCTCAAAGTCCGCAGTTGTATAAGGAACAGCTTGTGATGAGCCTCGAAAAAGTCTTCGAAATAGGACCTTTTTTCAGAGCTGAAGAATCGCACACGCGACACCATATGAGCGAGTTTATTTCAATCGACATTGAAGAAGCGTTTGCAAACGCTGAAGATGTGATGCAGTTGCTCGAGCAACTTATGCAGCAGGTTTGCAGAAATGTCAGCAAAGAGTGTGAGAAGGAATTAGCAGCATTGAATTACAGCGTGAAAGTGCCTGAACTGCCATTTAAACGTTTTACATATGATGAGATACTGAAAGATTTGAAGCAGAAAGGTGTTGATGTTCCATGGGGCGAAGACATACCGACACCGGTCTTCAGAACCTTGGCCAAGCTTCATCCATACTTCTACTACATAACTAAGTGGCCTACACATGCGAGAGCCTTCTACACCAAACCACGTGATGACAACCCTGACTTATGTGAAGGGTTTGATTTGATGTGGCGTTGGATTGAGCTTGTTTCTGGCGGAACAAGGATTGCCTCTAAGGAGCTTTTGATTAAACGATTGGAAGAGAAGGGTTTGAAGCCGGAGTCTTTTAAGCATCATTTGGAGGCTTTTGATTATGGGATGCCGCCGCACGCAGGTTGGGCTATTGGTTTAGAAAGATTGACGATGATGTTGACTGGAAAGAAGAACATAAGGGAAGTAACACTTTATCCTAGAGACAAATTTAGGCTCACACCGTGATTGTCTGGACTGCAACGTTTCTAGAACGAGTTTCTATTAGGCTTTTCAGTTGGTTGTATATATTTTTGGGCATTTTTCGCTGCTAAAGCTGATACCCTCTATCTTTTTCTGAGCAAGAACAGAATTGATAACATAGACTGAGCCGACATTTTTTTCGCGTAGCGTTTTTCGATATGTGTCGGTCTTTGAAAGAACCGATTTTATTTAGATTGCGGTAACTTAGGTGGGGAGAAAGGGATGAGTGTTTCGAAGAGAGGGTCTTCAGATGTTGTGTTGAAGCTTCCTGCTGCAGTCAGAATCAAGCTTGTCAAACAGTTTGGAAGAAAATTTCGGCAAAAAGCTAGAGAAGCAAAGATGTGGAGAGAGCTTCTGCAAGTTGACATTTTATCAATTAATGGCAAAGTTGTTTGGAAAGAAAATCAGCATTCAAGCAGGGTTTATGTCAGGAACGAGAAGAAGAGAAAGTAAAACACATCGAACTAGATAACATAAAGCATCTGTATGTCTTGTGTTATTGCGCAAAATAGAAGAGAAAGAACAGGCATGTATCATAATTGTGAAAGCTTTTGAGCAAATCAAAACTTTTTGACAGAGCTGAATGCAGAAACTGCATCTTTAAAGCTAGTATCTACTGCTGGAATCAATGCCCCTACAACGTTTGGAAGAAAGAACAATTTTAAACATGATGCACACGCAAAAATCAAGTGAAAAAATCGGTTTATTAGAACCCAGCTTTTATCGGATTGTGTGGTTTCATCATTTCTCTTAGGAGTATCGTTGCATACGAACCTCGATTCAAAGTGAAAGTTACTTCGGTTTTCCGTTTTAATGATTTTGCAGAATCTGCATCAATTTTTTTCAAAAAGAAATCGTTCAGGAGAGCTGTGGCAGTCCGTAGCCCACCCCTGCTACTTACTTCAGACATGACTTTAACTTTAAACTCCTGTAAGTTAACGGCTTCTTCCTCTAAGATCCGCTTTTCACTCTCTCCTTGAACACCAAGCGAGGAATGCTGTTTGAAACCGACTAAAGGCAAGGCTAGGCGCATCTTTCCTGTTTGCATTGCCCTGTTGATTTCAGCAAGGTTTTCATTCGTAACTATTCTAGACATCTTCATCATAGGCAAACCAGATCGATCCATGCTCACAACATAATCTCCAACTTCAGCCTTGCTTAGCGAAAATCCACTTGCGATTCTTTTGCTTAGGAACTTGTTGAAAAGGTAAGATTGGTAGGCTTGAACAAAAAGCTCCCGCAACCTTATCGGCAACATTCGGAAGGCGCCGGAAAAATCATCGGGTTTCTCGATCAAACGCTTAATCATGAGTCTTTCATAACGTAGCTGTTTAGGAAAATCTAACAAGGACTGCTTAAAATTCAACGTAGCCTTGAGATTTCCACGCGCCAGCCTAGAGTCATGATGTTCGCTTGGAAAGGGTTCAGCCAGAAACAACATTGCCGCTTTCTCAAGATTTCCTTCGACTAAGGCTTTTCCAACAAGATGCGTTATCGGACGAGCCGTTCCGAAACGTTGGTGACCGAAAAAGTTGGGGACTCCGCCTATTGCTTTGAGTTCTTCAACGGTTTTGGTTATTCGGTTTCGAACAGTGGATTTACTATGGTTTATGGCGTGGATGGTTACGTGGAAACTGTTGCCCAGCAGATAGTAGGATGAGAGTTCATTACGCAGATAGCCTATTGGATGGATTTTGATGTCTTTAATTTGAACCTTCTGGGTTTCTTCAGCCGCAACACCTTCAACAGTAACGTACTGGGCAGTAACAGCCTTGGCGTCTTTTATGCCAGCGATTTGAATTTTTTTTGTGCTTACACCCAAGTGTTCAGCAACTTTTCTCAAAGCAATAAACGTGTCCCAGTTTCGTTTAACCAAAACGCACAACAAATACCGATCTCTAATAAGCGAAGAACCCAAAACCCGACGTTTTACAGCGTCTTTAGACGGACTTATCTCTGCCAGAGAATGGTCCACTAGCATTTCCTCAACCAAGAAATCTTCAATCGACTGTTTGATAACGCCACCTATGCCCAACGTGTCAGTAACATACACTTCGATGCCTATTAGCCGCTCAACCTTTGGAACAAACAAACCTTCAACGCCCGTTTAAAGAAGAGGAAGATTGCCAGTTAACTTGTCAACTTTTTCTGCAGGCGCGGGACCAATGCCGAGACACGTTATAGTGTTCGGTGGAATCTCCGTCAACCCTCTGTCAACGACTAGCGCACAGGGTAAACCCGATTCTTTTGCTTGTTCTTGTAGCTTGAGCAGTTCTTTTTCACTTTTCACTTTAACCGCAATTTTGCGCTGCCCTTCAAAAAGCCACTCATCCCACCACTCTCTGCGATGCTTACGAGCTTCTTCCGCTGCAGAAACCGCAGCATGCCCCGCCTGAACCGCAGCCTTACCTTTACTCAATCGCAGATCAGAACGAAAAACAATGACCATTTTGTAATGAAACTCGGACATGTCAATCGCCAATCTTTTTTATGTTCAGTTAGTTCGCTGCAGATTTTAAGGATTTGCAGACAAGTAGAGATAAAAGAGATATAAAAGAGTCATCCACGTTCGAGGAGTGCGCAAAACATGTAGGAGAGATTGCCCTTGAAAATCGATGTCACCAAAATTCAAAAGGGTCTTGTCTAAGCCAATTCTCGCACAGAACTTAATCGCATCGTCGACTTGTTTATCAGAAAAGGTATCAAGTAATTTTCTAAATCGAAGCATGACTTCCACATCAAAACCCAAAATATCTTCGCACTTCTTTTGATACGTGCTCAAAAAATCTGAAGAGAAGTCATCTTTTAGAGAAGCTTCGCGGATAACTTCAGCTGCAGTTCTTGCACAAGTCAACCCCAGAACCACTCCTCCGCCTGTCGTGGGTTTAACATGCGAAGCGACATCGCCCACTGCCAAGAAACCATTCGAGTAAGTTTTGCGAATAGGTCCACCAAGAGTCAAAGGATGAAACGTAGTATGCAGCATTCTTGCTGAACGCAACTTTTTAGATGCGACAGGATGCTTCAGCATGAACTTCTGCAGGAACACTTTCGGATTTTCAGTCTTTGCAGCTAACCCAACCTTTGCTTTTCCATCCCGTTTAGGAATAAGCCATGCGAAGAAATGCGGCGCGTACTTCTTTCCAAGAAAAACCTCAACTATGTTCTCTTCAACGTCTTTAACATTCTCAACTTCCGCTTCTACACCATTGAGAAGCATTGAGCGATTGAGCATCGGCAGTCCTGCTTGACGCGAAAGCCTAGAAACAATGCCTTCAGCGTCCACCGTCATCTTGGCAGCAAATCGATCAACTCTATCCTCATGCTTAACAACCACTCCTTTCACGGCGCCATCTTCAATCATCAAGGAATCTACTCGAGTGTTGAGAAAATATTGCGCACCTGTTTTCTCCGCCATTTGTGCGATTAGCTCGTCAAAAAAGACACGATTCACCACGCATGTTATTGGCGAGGAAAAACGGACGTGAAATTCTTTGCCTATTGATGAGTGAAAAACTGCTCCGTAGAAAATGTTTTCGACAACGTTTGTCGGAAGCGGATACAAGCCTAAACGTTTCAAGCCACTGATACTTAAGTGACCAGCACAATGAGAGGGAACGCCAATCTCATCATGTTCCTCGAAAACTGTCACTTTAACGCCTTGTTTGGCAAGATTCAAAGCAGTGAAAGAACCGCATGGACCCCCACCAACAACTATTACGTGAGAAACGGATTCCATGCGACGCACACTTGTGGCTGGGCAGATTTCGCCGATTAACCCTTAAGCTCAACTCGTCGTTTTCCGCGGGCCATCGAAGAGAGAGTGATTTTTCCACTGATTTCCAACCGCATTAACAATTCGTTAAAATCTTTAAAGCCTAAATCTGCAAACTCCTCAGTCAAAGCTTCAAGAAGGTCCGTGTCTGTCATGGAACCTTTCTTCTTCAGAATCTCCAAAGCAACGAAGTAGGCAGGATGCGTCTTCCAAGTCTTAACTACCGTAGGCACAAATACACATCCTTTTATGAGACAGGTGTCGCAGGCTTCTGCACCTGCCGAACCTGCTGCATGAAACCTTTGTACCACTTTTCCATGTCCGGCGTGACAGAGGGACCCGCACGCTTAATCGCGTCTTGGAAATCTTTCATAGTAACTTCTTTCGAGTTAACATCCCTTCTCAACGCAATCATCGCTGCTTCTCGACACAACGCCTCTATATCCGCGCCCGAATAACCCTTAGACAAAGCTACTAAACTAGTCACGTCGACGTCCTTGGCCAAAGGCATGTCCTTAGTGTAAATCTTGAAAATCTGCAGTCTACTCTGCTCGTCTGGCTCAGGCACATAGATTAGCCTGTCAAACCTACCTGGACGAAGAACAGCAGGGTCAACGATGTCAGGTCTGTTTGTAGCCGCGATGATAACGATGTCTTCCAAAGTTACGATGCCGTCCATCTCTGTCAAGAGCTGGCTGATGACTCGTTCCGAGACGCCGCTGTCTGAAAAACCTGCACCTCGACGGGGCACAAGCGAGTCGATTTCATCAAAGAAAATCACGGCAGGCGCCGCCATCCTAGCTTTCCTGAAAACTTCTCTGATCGCCTTCTCAGATTCACCAACCCATTTTGAGAACACTTCAGGACCCTTAATCGTTATGAAGTTGGCTTCACTTTCTGTTGCCACCGCTCTAGCAAGCAAAGTCTTGCCACAGCCAGGCGGACCATAAATCAAAATTCCCTTAGGCGGCTTAATCCCAAGCCTCTCGAAAATCTCTGGATTCTTTAAAGGCCACTCAACTGACTCCTTAAGCTCTTGTTTAACACCGTCTAACCCGCCAATGTCATCCCAGTGGACTGTGGGAACTTCAATGTAAACTTCCCGCATGGCAGTTGGCGTTATCTCTTTATAAGCATTAACAAAATCTTCCATGGTTACCTCCATCTTTTCCAAAACGCTTGGAGGTATACGTTCTTCTTCAAGGTTTATCTGCGGCAAATACCTACGCAAAGCCTTCATGGCTGTTTCTCTGCCCAAAGCGGAAAGATCAGCGCCTGTGTATCCGTGAGTCATATCAGACAATTTCTTAAGGTCGACATCCTGTGCCAGAGGCATTCCACGCGTGTGGATCTGGAGAATTTCATGCCTTCCAGTCTTGTCAGGAACCGCTATCTCGATTTCTCTGTCAAACCTGCCGGGTCGACGAAGTGCAGGATCAAGAGCACTGGGTCTATTAGTTGCGCCGATGACTATTACGTTTCCTCTGCCGCCCAAGCCGTCCATCAACGCCAAGAGCTGAGCCACTACACGTCTCTCAACTTCGCCTGTAACTTCTTCACGTTTAGGCGCGATCGCGTCTAACTCGTCGATGAAGATTATGCTTGGCGCATTCTGTTGGGCCTGCTGGAAAATCTCTCTGAGGCGCGCTTCGGATTCGCCATAGAATTTGCTCATGATTTCAGGCCCGTTTATTGAAAAGAAGTTTGCTTCTGACTCGTTAGCCACGGCTCTAGCCAAAAGCGTCTTACCACATCCAGGAGGCCCATGCAGTAATACTCCTTTTGGCGGTTCTATTCCAAGCCTCTGGAACAGTTCAGGATGTCGCAGAGGAAGCTCAACCATTTCGCGTACTCTTTGAATCTCCTCATGTAAACCGCCAATGTCCTCGTATGTTGTCCGCGGTAAGCCTTTGCCCTCAGGCGCTGGTTCATTCAAAATGTTGAGCCGAGTTTCCGCCGTGACTTTTATTATTCCATGCGGACGGGTTTTCGTTACCGTGAAAGGAATGGCGTGTCCAAGCATCATAACAAGTGTTGTGTCGCCTTCCACCAACGTCCTCTCCATCAGCCTGTTTTTCACGAAATTCGTGAAATCTTCATCAACATTCAGCCGCATGTCTGCGGGCGCTAGGGTAAGGCTGAGGGCGATTTTAACCTTGGCTGGTCTTACAACAACATACTCGTTTATGGCTACACCCGCGTTTTTGCGTGTGAACCCATCTATGCGCAATAGGTCACGGTTTTGGTCTTCGCTGTATGCTGGCCAAGCTATGGCGGAAGTTGTTCTTTTTCCAACAATTTCTATTACATCACCCGCTGATATGCCGAGCTTCTGCATTGTTTTCTGGTCTATGCGGGCGATTCCTCTTCCAACATCTCTTTGTCTTGCGTCACCAACACGTAATTGTATTTCACTCAATTAGAGCACTTCCCATAATTATTGTACAGTACGTTTCGAAAGAGAGTGAATTCCTATATAAATGTCTTGAGCATAAACGTTTTAAGCAACCATTCAAGGTTACCTGCTTGTTCTGCGCACCATAACTGTTTGCAGTTGGCTTATGCCTTCTAAGGATTCCAGCTTCTTTTCGAACTCTTCCAATATGCCAGTCTGGTCTTCGGGAAACTTGAACTGAGCCAATAAAACTTTCAAGCCAAAAGCAATCGATTCTTCGCCATAACCGTAGATTTCAGCAAACTTTGGCAGATTGCTTTCAATTCTCTTTTTCAAATCGTCAAAATTAACAGTTATGTCAGATGGAAAAATCTTGTACGTTATAACCACACTACCCATTTTTAAGCCTCCATCTTTTTTCTAGGTTCATGGTCCTATAAAGCCGCATTTTGGACACTTGTATGTTCGCCCGAACTTTCTGCATTTATTGCAGCGTTTTATTTGAATTTCTCCGCAGTTTGGACATAAGAATTTTGTGGATTCGACGCCTGGCGGGATTGGTTTGCCGCAGCTTGTACAGGTAATTAAGGTTATCGTTGACGCTTTTTCAGTCATAATGACCATCCTGATGTCGGTTTCTTAAATTGTAAGACTTGCTTATATCTTCTATGTTTTGCCTCGCAAGTTTATTATCGAAGTTCCATGCCATTATTCAACGGTGCCTTTTTGGGCGTAAACCTCCGAGACCTTGTCCCGAAAACAATAGTGAAGCTTGAAGACTTAGGCGGAAAATCCATCGCCATAGACGCCTACAACGCGCTCTACCAGTTTCTAGCCATAATCCGTCAGCCTGACGGCACGCCTTTAAAGGACAGCACTGGAAAAATCACAAGCCACTTGAGTGGACTGCTTTACAGAACGAGCAACCTCGTTGAAATGGGAATAAAACCAATCTACGTTTTTGACGGAGCACCACCCGCACTTAAAGAGGTTGAAATCCAAAGGCGCGCAAAAGTAAAGCAGGAAGCCCAAGTGCACTATGAACGGGCGTTGAAGGAAGGAAAAATCGAAGAAGCACGCGTGTACGCACAAGCTACGTCGCGTTTGAAGGATTACATGGCTGAAGACAGCAAGAAACTTCTGAAGCTCATGGGAATCCCGTGGATTCAAGCACCAAGCGAAGGCGAAGCTCAAGCTGCTCATGTTACGAAACGTGGAGATGCAGATTACTGTGCAAGTCAAGATTATGACAGCTTGCTCTTCGGCGCGCCGAAGCTCATAAGGAACGTGACGATTTCTGGACGACGACGGTTGCCGAGCAAAAACGTCTACGTGGAAGTTGTGCCAGAAGTAGTTGAGCTACAGCAGGTTCTGACCGAGTGCGGTTTGGCTCACGAGCAGCTAGTTGATGTGGGTATACTGATTGGAACAGACTTTAATCCAGACGGCATAAAAGGTTTAGGACCGAAAACTGCCTTAAAATTGATAAAGGAACATGGAACACTAGAGAAAGCGCTACCATACATCGAAAATGCGGAGTTTCCGACTGAACCTCAACGAATCAGAGAGATTTTCCTGAAACCAGCTGTAACTGACAATTATAGGCTGGAATGGCTGGAGCCAGACACGGAAGGCGTGGTGGATTTTATCTGCAGAGAAAGAGACTTTTCAGAAGACCGTGTTAGAAAAGCCCTAGAAAGAATGCAGAAAGGCATCACCAAGGTTCGTGGAAAAACAACGTTGGAGAAATGGTTCGGATAAGCCATAAAACATTATAGTTAACTTGTAGCGTAAGTCTTTAATCCAGAACCTGTTATAGGTATACGTCTTCAAAATATGGTGACCATCATGGAAAAAGATCAGATCGCTCTGCCAATTGATGAATTCCCAACAAAATGGTATAACATTATGCCTGACTTGCCTGAACCACTTCCGCCACCAATGGAACCTGAAACTGGACCGTCAAGAATGGAATACTTAGGCAAGACTATGATCAAAGAGTGTCTTGGGCAAGAAATGTCGACTCAAAGTTGGATGCCTATACCAGAAGAAATTCGCGAACTTTATGTTCACATGGGTAGGCCCAGACCACTTTACCGAGCGAAACGCTTGGAAAAACTCTTAGGATTAAAGAAAGTCAGATTGTACTATAAGCGTGAAGATTTGTCTCCAACGGGTTCTCATAAGACTAACACGGCGATTGCACAGGCTTACTATGCCATGAAAGAAGGAAAAACGACTCTGAGCACAGAGACGGGTGCAGGACAATGGGGAACAGCTCTTGCATATGCCGCGAAGCTTTTGAACCTTGAGTGCGTGGTTTTCTGGGTTAAGTCTGTTTATGATTGGAAGATAGATAGAAAAAGCTTGATGAAACTCTTAGGAGCCAAAGTTTATTCTTCACCTAGCAAGGAAACCAAGATCGGCAGAGAGATTCTTTCCAAGAACCCGAACAGTCCTGGTTCGCTTGGCATTGCAATATCGGAAGGGTTGGAATACACCGAAACGCATGAGGGAAGCGTGTACTGTTTGGGTTCCGTCCTGAATCACGTGATGATGCAGCAGTCAGTGATTGGACTAGAAACCATCAAACAGTTTAACATGATCGACGAAAAACCTGACCTTATCGTAGGTTGCCTAGGCGGCGGGTCCAACTTTGGCGGAATCGCTTTGCCGATGATTGGAGAGGTCCTTAAAGGCAAAAGAGAATGCGAGTTTCTGGCAGCCCAGTCGCAAGCAGCTCCTAACCTCGTCAAAGGAGAATACAAATATGATTTTGGCGACGTCGCCGAGCATACGCCGCTTCTGAAAATGTACACGCTTGGGCACAAGACGGATATGGTGCCGATTAGGGCTGATGGTTTGCGTTATCATGCGGCTGGTCCCATCATAAGCTTGCTTAAAAAACACAACATAGTGAAGGCAGTTGCTTATCCGCAAGACGAAATATCAATCTTCGAAGCTGCAAGAACTTTCCTGCAGACTGAAGGATGGTTGCCTGCACCCGAATCAAGCTACGCTCTCAGAGCAGGGATCGACGAAGCGTTAAAGGCTGAGAAGACTGGAACCGAAAAAGCGATATGCATGAACATCAGCGGACACGGCTGGCTGGACCTAGACGCATACCGAGACAAACTCGGAATCCAGTAATCATAAGAAAAAAGAAACATTGAATGTTGAATCTAGAAATTGTGGCCATAACGACCAGTTAATGGTACGAAGGCTACTCCACCTAGGTTTTCTCGTCTGGTTTTTCCATTGCTTTCCTTTGTGATTCTAAGTAAATTTTGAAACAGAGAAATATTGCCTACTGGTATCAGCATTATGCCGTTTGGCTTCAGCTGTTCAATCAGCGGTTTTGGAACGTCAGGTGCGGCAGCAGTGACTAAAACCCTGTCGTACGGGGCTTTTTCTGGGTAACCCAACGAACCGTCACCCAAAGTTATGGTTACGCTGTCACCGTACCCTGCTTTCATTATGTTCTTTCTAGCAAAATCTGCCAATTCCTTAACTATTTCCACAGTGAAAACGTGACCACGTTCGCTGCTAGGCGATCCACTAGGAGCGATTATCTCCGCTATCGTTGCTGCATGCCAGCCTGAACCCGCACCGACTTCTAACACACTATAACCGACTTCCAGTTGCAGGGCTTCATTCATTATTGAAACCATATGCGGCGCCGAAGCCGTCTGTCCAAAACCTATCGGAAGCGGCGTATCTACCGCACTGTAAGCTTGCATGTTCTCAGGAAGAAACTTCGCACGAGGAACTGCACGCATGGCTTGAATAACCCGCGGCGAACGCAGAATACCTTCCCTAATCAGTCTCTCAACAAGCTTTGCCCAGTCATTATTCTCCAAAATAGCGCACCATACTAATAATTGTGAAAAGCTGACTTTTAACGTATTTGCATTTAAAAGAAAGATTTGAAAAAAGGAGACCCAACTATTTTACAGTAACCGATTTGGCCAAGTTCCGCGGCATATCAGGGTTGTAGCCTTTCTCCACCGCCATGTAATACGCCAAAAGCTGCAGAGGCACAACAAAGGGTATGGGCGACAAGACTTCAGGAATGCCCTTCGGAACTTCGATAAAATCATCAGCAAGCTGCTTTATCTCCCCATCACCTTCTTCAACAACAGCGATGATCGACGCACCACGTGCCTTCATCTCCATGATGTTACCGATCACAGTCTTGTGTGTATCATCCTTTGGACAGATGAACACGACTGGAAAACCAGCTTCTACAAGGCTTATTGGCCCATGTTTACTTTCTCCAGCAGGGAAGGCAATAGCAGGGACATAGGCTATTTCCATTAGTTTAAGCCTGCCCTCATAGGCTGTAGCCGTGCTGATCCCACGACCGAGGAAGAAGAAAGCTTTTGCATCCTTGTACTTTTTGGCGATCTGTTTCGTTTTTTCTTCCTGCGTCTGGATTATGGTCGCAACAACATCGGGCAACTTCTTCAACTTCTCAGCCAAGAAGTCCATCTCGTCCTGCGAAACTTTGCCCCTTTGCTTCGCAAGCCTGAGAGCCAAACCAGCTAGAACTGAAAGTTGAGAAGTGAACGTCTTAGTTGCTGCCACGCCTATCTCAGGACCAGATTGCTGACCGATGTAAACTCTTGAAACTCTAGTTAACGTTGAGCCGATGACGTTTGTTAGTCCGAGGATGGTTGCGGCTCTTTGGCGTGCAGTGTTCACGGCAGCAAGCGTGTCTGCTGTTTCACCTGATTGACTTACGGTTAGGATTGTGCTGTCGATATTGACTGATTTGCCGTGTTGCTCAACGAATTCGGAGGCTATCACGGGGTAAGTGGCAAGAAAAGCAAGCTTAGAGAACATGTATGACGAAGCCAAACAGGCATGATAAGAAGTGCCGCAAGCAACGAGGAAAACTTCACGGGCGCGGTCGAGAAAAGTTGCCATCAAATCCAAATAATGCTCTTGCAGCCTAAGCGTGTTCCGCAAAGTAGCTGGTTGTTCATGAATTTCCTTAAGCATATAATGTGGATAACCCTGTTTAACAGCCATCTCAGGCGTCCAATCAATAAGTTTCAAATCACGTACGACAGCTTTTGAGTCAGCAATCTTCTTTATCCCATAACCTTCCAACGAAAGAACGACAAGCTCTCCATCTTCAACGATAACTGCTTTGTTCGTTACAGGCAGAAACGCTGGAATATCAGACGCGCAATAGATCGCGTTTTCATTCACTCCCAGAACGAGCGGGCTTTCTTTTCTAGCACATATTATCTTGTCCGGTTCTTTCAAGGCAAGCACGGCTATCGCGTAAGAACCTTCAAGCCTCTTTACTGCTTCAAGAACGGCGTCTGCAACGCTCAACGAAGGATTTTTCTTCAAGCTTTCCTCGATAAGATGTGGGATTACTTCAGTGTCAGTCTTAGATTTAAAAACGTGACCACGTGCCTCTAGCTCCAGCTTCAACTCAGAAAAGTTCTCTATGATGCCATTGTGGACAACTGCTATCTGTCCAGTGCAGTCCACGTGTGGATGGGCGTTAACCTGCAAGGGAGCGCCATGCGTAGCCCACCTCGTGTGGCCAACGCCTATGCTGCCTGGCAAATCATCCAGATTACGGATTTTGTGAACGTCGTCTATTTTTCCTTGATCCTTCTTTATGTAAAGCTTGCCGTTCGACAGCGTTGCTTCTCCGACCGAGTCGTATCCTCGATATTCGAGCCTTTTTAGACCAGCATGTATTACAGGTGCAGCATTACCGTCTTTGAGTATGCAGCCAAAGATACCGCACATTTCTAACCCTCACATTCTTGTTGTTTGCCTCTGTAAGCCTTACACAAGTAGCTTTGGCGCTAATAAGCATTTTTAGGACAAAAATTTTAATTCTAAAAGATTTTTCAAACTCTTTTCCAAGAAACAACATGGCTTGATTTGAAAAGCATGCTTCTTTTTAGAAGGGCTTACAAAAAATTTTATAACGGTTTCATCGATTGAGGTTTTCTAGAATACCAATCAAGTCTTTCAAAGAATAAATCTCATAATCAGGCACTTCTGTCTCGCCTAAAGGTTTTTGATAGATCATCATTCCTCGCTTGACTCTAACCGTCAACATGCCAAGATGTTTTGCAGGAGCAATATCATTGTCCAATCGGTCGCCAACCATCATAGCCTTTTCTGGCTTGCATCTAGCCACTTCTAGCGTATAAAGAAAAATTCTAGGATCTGGTTTGCTGAACCCCACTTCCTCAGATAACACCACGACTTTGAGGAATCGAGTTAGTCCGAGGTTTTCTAGGAGTTTAGTGGTTTCTTTAGGCTGATTCGCAATCACGCCCAGACCATATTTGCCAGCTAATTGCTTCAAAACACCTCTAATTTCAGGGTAGAGAACCTGCATTTCCACGTATTTCTTGCTTACATAAGTATCATAGGCTTCAACGATTTTCTTAACCTGATTCATATCGTCGGTGAAGAAGAGGACGAGTTCTTTGATGAGACTCCTGTAGCCTCCACCTCCAAGCTTTCTTGTTTCCACCACTTCTCTTAGGGTTTCATCGAAAACTTGCCTGTTCAAGTCCAATTTCATGTCTCGCATAGTTTTGAATACATACTCAAGCATGAATTTTTCAAACGGACCCTCATCTGTAAGGGTCGACCCAATATCGAAGAAAAACCATTCTATTCTAGAGCTCCTGTTACTCATACCATTCTCCTTGAGAAACACACCAGCCAATCATCGCTACTCACATTCAGACAAGACTAATGACAGCTTAAACATAAAAGACGAGCGCTTCAACGAGACACCCTTTGATGCTACGCTACATCACACGATCGCTGATTTCTTTTCCCACTTCGAGGGTTCTTCCGCTGAAGTTCCAAACAAAAGCTTTGGGGAAAGTTTGCCAGAGTTTTGCCATAGCTTTGAACCCCGTGCAATGACAGGGTGAGATCAAACCCAGCTTAAATTGTTTTAACTCGTTGATGGTTTGTTGAACGTATTCTTCGGAGCGTCCCACAAGATGAGTGCCACCTACAAAACCCTCGATGCGTTCGAACCGACCAAGTTTCTTAACTTGAAGAAGAGTATTTACTAAACCCGCGTGCGCGCATCCCGTGATTACTAGAGGTCCGAACCCATCTACTTGCATCCGCAACGCTTGATCATCCAGAATTCGATCCTCAACTTCCTTGCCATCAACAACTACAACTAGTTTTTCCGCCTTCGAAAGGGGCAATGGCCGCTCGAAAGGTGTTACTCTCTCTATCTGCCCCGTAGTCCAAACTCCAGGCACGATTTCAACTGGCTTAGTGGCGAGTATGACTCTTCCTCCAGCGTCTTGGATTTCTTTCTCGTCTTCGCCCTTAGGAACCGATAGATCACGGCGTTTTCCTGTTTTATCCTTGTAAAAACGCGTAAGGAACGTGTGAGGGTGCGCATAGACCTTTACGTTCTCTGCGGTTTTCACTATCTCGACAGTAGCACAGGTGTGATCCAGATGCCCATGACTTAGCACGATGCAATCCAAGTTGCTGAGGTTTACTTTTAATGCTTTAATGTTATCTAGCAACGCTTGTTTGTGCATTCCAGTGTCGAAAACAACTTTTCTGCTTTTGCCTTTTCCATCCATAAACTCAAGAAGGAATGACAAGCCCCATTGACCCAAGTATTTCGATGATCCACAGCTGTTCTCAGCTAGCGTTGTGATTCTTAAGGCTTGGATTGAACTGGCTTTCATAGATTGCCATTGGTTGTATTTCAATTTAGGATTTTCGGGTCTGCACTTTTGCAGCTTTGAGAATGGTTGGCACGTTTACCATAATAAAAATTTTTATAATGGATGGGCATCTTATGCATTTGAACAATCATGGATAAGAAACTGTTACTGCACGAAGAAGACAAAACGCGAATGGTCAAAGACATTGAGATAGTTAAGGACCCGCAGAAACTCAAGATGATGTTGAATAAGTTAAGCTGGAAGATTCTGGTAATGCTTTCGGAACAGGAAATGTACTCGTTGGAAATCGCGAAAAGACTGAAAATCCACGAACAAAAAGTGTACTACCACATAAGAAAACTAGCCAAGGCAGGAGCCATAACCGTTTCTAAAGAAGAGGAAAAGAAGGGGGCGATAGCAAAATACTACAAGCCAGTTTCACAAGCCTTCGGAATCGAGCTTTCTCAAACATACCGAATCATGCAGATGCCTTCGCTGTTAAGCACAGATGAGCATATACAACACTTCTTCGGAGAATTCATTAAAGACGATGTGTTTGCAGGAAAAATCGTCGTAGGCAGTCCAACACCGCACGGACCGTTCAAGACAAGCGCAAGAGACGGCCACTATGCCTCCTACCTAACCTTCTTTCTGGGACAATTCGTCAAGATGCCAGAAGAGTTCGCCATAAAACTTGATGTTGATGTCAAAGCTGAGAAGGAAGAAAAGAACAACCTCATCCTCGTAGGCGGACCAGGAACGAACCTTCTAACGCAGGAAGTTAACGAGTATTTACCGATACGTTTTAACATGCAGCCTTCGGAACAGGGCTTCTTGTTCGGCGGTCTGTTCTCTCGAAAGACTTCACGTGTTTACACGGCTGATGTCGCTGGACTGGTGGCGAAGATAGTGAATCCGTGGGATAAGACCAAACGAATCATAGTCATAGCCGGGAACAAGGCAGTGGGCACGAAAGCGTGTGTTCTGGCGTTAACGAGTTTTTGGAAGAAGACTTTGAAAGATTATAATGGTGAAGAGGCGTTTGCGAAGGTCATACAAGGGTTTGATTTGGACAGTGATGGAAAGGTTGACTCGATAGAGGTTCTAGAATAACTTGTGTCAAACGGAAATAGAGGAAGTCGTTATTGCTTATGGACATGTGAATGTTTTGGCTACTCATAGAACGACGCTCGAGATTACTAAAGACCATGATTTGTCAAAACGAGGAACCTGCATAATTGCGGTGTCAGCAGACAAAGCCATGAACGATTTAAACCCAGAATTCAAATGGAGTCTGCGTAATAAAAACGCGAAATTGACTGTTCTAATCGCGGTTGGAGAGATGGTAGAAACAATAAACGCTTTTGGAAATCCACAACTTATCTTTACACATCCAACAGACATGGTGATAAGGAAAAGCAGTTTCATCTGTAACCGAACACTAGCAGTTCAAGCAGACAAAGCTGCATGTGATTTATCGAGAAAAATTGTTGAGAGGTTAAAAGATCCTAGACAAAGAGTGCAAATCACACTGACCGTCAAAATCTAATCAAGCGTTTCTTACATCTGATAGAAAAATGGATATGGTGAAAGAACTTTGCAAAGGAAACACACCTATATTGAAACTCCATTGCAAGAGATAAAGTTGGAAGAGACAGGTAGTTTCAATCGAATTTTAGATGTAGGCGCAGGCGGAGAAGCTTTGACAGCCAGAATCTGGAACGACAAAGTGTACGGTGTTGACATGCGACGACAAGAGATAAAAGAGATTGCAGGCAAGGGCGTGAAATGCAATTGGGTGGTTGCGGACGCTAGAAAGCTTTGCTTTCAAGACGAAGTTTTCGATTTAGCAACGATGTGGTTTTCACTGATGTACATTCCAAAGCTAGATGATAAAGCTCGGGTTTTGTCAGAATGCAAGAGAGTACTAAGAAAGCATGGTTTTCTATCTATTAAGGATTCCATAATCGATTGCAGGGAAGATATTTTCGTGCTGCAGGCGAAATTTGTATTGCCAAACAACCAAACCGTTCGAACAAGCTATGGTACGACAGGAGCGCAAAAACAGAAACCAGAATTAGTGGAAAAGGTGCTTGTGGATTTAGGCTTTGAAATAAAGGAAAGGAAATCAAGCGAATACTGGTTTCAGATCGAATGCAAAAAGAAAGGTTAAAGATTGCGAACTTGAGAGCTTACGGTTCTAAGGTTTTTGTTAATCGCCACTTTCACTATAGAAATCTATTAGATTCGAGCATCTAACACTGCTTGCCATTCATAGGGTGCTGTTTCACGGACAAGCCTAGAAAACAAAATCTTCTTCACTTTTCTTCCGCATTTTTCCACTTCTTCCACGAAACGAAGCTTCACGTCTTCGAGTGATTCAGAAGCGTTTACAAAAAAGTAGAAATGCACTATGCCGCCTGTTGACTTGACCGTTTTGCATGCAGAGTCAACAAATTCTATGGCTTTTTCAGGCAAATTCATGATCACACGATCTGCAATGTTTGACAACTGTTCGTTCGCGACTTGCTTTGCATCTCCCAAGATTGGATACACGTTATCTTGAACTCTGTTTAGCCTGATGTTTCTTTTCAAAAACTCAACTGCGTACGGGTTAACGTCTACAGCATAGATTTTCACATCTTTATGATTCTTGGCAATCGATATAGCAAAGGGTCCCACTCCAGCAAACAAGTCTACAACGGTTTCGCCTTCCTTGACAAGAGAAGCAACCCTGTTATGCTCATGCGAGAGGCGTGGAGAAAAATAGGCTTTGGCAACATCCACGTAATACTGGCAACCATACTCTTTATGTATTGTTTCAGTTCGGGGTTCACCAGCGATAACGTTGAATTCTCTCAGTCGGTAGGTTCCGCTAACGGCGCCTGCCTTGGCAAGCACTGTTTGCAAATTCTGATTCATCTGCAAAACTGCTTGACCAACCAGGTTCTTGTACTGTTCTAGCTCTGGGGGGATTTCGATTATGGCTATGTTGCCAACAAAATCTGCAGAGTGCGGCAAGCTAGCCAGCAAATACGGAGGCAACTTATCGTCAAGCATATTGGCAAGCGACGGTTTACGCTTTTTCTGCTCTGTGAAAGTGTAAGTTGAGAACACGCAATCTTCGATTTGTTCTTTGAAGCTCTCAAGCTTATCTTTTGAAGGCTTATTGGTTAGCGGTATGTAGAGGAAGCCCTCGTCTCTTTGAATTTGCAATTCATAGCTAATAATTCTTAGTTTGTTGCCTAGAATTATTGCTTTTTGACCTTGTTGCTTCGGAATTTTTATGCACGCCGATTTCTTTTGCATAGAATCACTAGTTTTTGTTTTCTTTTTTTGCTATAATCACCGTGTAATGCAAAATCAAGTCGATGTCGCTTAAGCCGTACTGCTGTCTGGCAGTTGTTGAAGCTTCTCGCAAGTATTCGTCAAACGTTTGGCGTGAAACGCCGAAATAATCTCCTTTATCTTCCATCAGGGCTTGGTAAGACTTTTTGTATGCAAACGTCTCCATTCTGGAAACATGGAACCCACAGTTTTCCATCATTTTCTTCATTTCCGAAGGCTTATGATATTGTGCGTGTGCTTTCGACAGCATCCTTTCCAAGTTTTCAAAAAACCCTTCGTCATCAGATTCATGTAGGGTCAAATCACCACATAAGAAAACGCCTTTTTCTTTTAATATTCTCAAGAATGCATGCATGATACTTTCTGGAGAAGCAAGATAGTGCATAGTACTCATGCAAACTAATGCATCAAAAGCTTCATCTACAAATGGTAAGTGGTCAGCATCTCCTAGAACCAAGTTGAGATTTTTCTTAAACAAACGCATTTTCGTTTTTGCTATTTCAAGCATTTCTCTCGACAAGTCAAGCCCAACGAACCACGGTTTAATCTTCTCGGACAAAGGCAAGGCGTTTCTGCCACTTCCAACACCAACCTCCAGCAAACGTTTGCTTTCGAAGCAAACTAAAGCTTTAAGGACCGCATTAGCCACTTCATCGCCAAAACCTGTGGTTGACTTCCATGTTCTGCTTTTCTGCTTGTCGTAATCTTTTGACCGTTTCGAGTAGTATTCCTGAATGATTTTCTTGCGAGCAGTCTCATTCATTACCTTTTCACTTTACTACACAATAGCCTAATGTGAGCTGAAGTTAATCAATTTGTATTCCGCGAGGGTTTATTAACCGTAATGTTCAACCATAATATCGCATAGTATAAGCTGGTTATGCAAAGGCTCTTGCATTGATCAATAGCGGCTCTCAACCAAAGATAGGCTTAACTGACTTTTTCAATCTTGTAAAGACCATTTGTTTTGTTGACGGCAAATTTCACGTGTAATATTTTTTCTGCGAGCCAGATGTTTGTCTGCAAATGTTCAGAAAACACACGCGTAAAATACGCAGAATCGCCTTTGGCTAGCGCTATGTACGGCACAAGCATGTCTGCCAGATGCACATCAACGGTGGGCTTCGCCGAAACTTCGGCAAGAAGCTTCTCAGCAACCTCAGTTCCAACAGTTTCACTTGTTTTTCCAAGTTCGCCGATCGCGTCTGCGCCGAGAACTGCGTTAGTGTCGGTCTCTGTCCACAGGACGAGGGAACTGCCCTTCTGCAGCGGGTTTGACGAGTCGTTTAACACTTGTATGTCTGCTGTGTAACCTTTTTTCTTTAAAAATTCACTAGCTGTCTTAGCTTGGCGTTGAGCCACGTTTCTATCGACAAGAAAAGTGCATACTGAAACGCCTTTCAGGGTTTTTATGCTGCCGAAGTTTTCAAGACGTAAGGGTTGCAGAGTCTTGCAAGGCTCTATAGTTATTGTTACTTCGCCGTTTCCTTTAGGATAATAGCCGTATTTGTGAACGGTTATTGTAGCGTTCAAACCCATGTGTTTGAGCGTTGGCAGGAGCACGAAACGAATGTAGTTGATGGTTGGTGAATGATGAACGTCTGTCCCGCCTTTGGAAACGTGCAGGTTCACAGTGTTTTTTGCATAAGCGCAGATGGGCAACACTGTCATCAGAAGCATTGGGATGCTTCCTGCTGTGCCGATCTCTGCTTCAACTATTCCTCCTTTTACGCTTTTTGGCATAAACCACAATTCGCGTGAATTAAGGTTGGCTCCTTCAAGCTCAGCGTCGCAGAGCTTTGCCGCTGTCAAAACAGCTTCTAAGTGTTGCGGTTTCAAGCCGGGCTGCGGACGGTTTTGTCTGATGTTGTAGATGTGCAGGGGTCCGTTCAGTATTGCAGCGAGAGCCACGGATAATCTTAGAATGGTGCCACTACCACTTTTCTGGCTGCCATCAATTTCGATAATCATGGCTAACGCTCCTTTTTTTGATAAGTCAAAAACAATTAATAAATGCGCGGTGTATTAAGGGTTTGAAGGGAGAAACCGTTATGACGGAAGAAAAAGAGAAGATTGAAAACCTTACGAGAAAAGTTGACGAGCTCACTGTGATTTTGAATGGAATTATGGAAGATTTGCGGCAGGTTTCAGCGTCTCTCAAGTCGCTCGCTGTCACACGCTTCACACAGTCGCCCACTGTCACAGCTGCGCCGCCGTCTCCGCTTCCAGCGCCACCAACTGCAGGAAAATCCAAGGCAGTAGAGGACATTAAGATGATGTTTCCAGAAGACCTTGAGAACTTGTTGAGCTTTGAGGAGAAAGAGGATTATGTGGTGATAAAACCACGACAGTTTTTGGGTTCGGAAAACTTCTCTAAGATAGCTTCTACGGTGCGAGGAATAGACGGAGAATACATAAGTGCTGGGAAAGCATCACATTTCAGAGTGCCAAAGAAAGGAAATCAGTAGCTGCTGTATCTTATCTCAAATCCTTTGAACTCTCCGCGATAATGTTCCCAGATGACGGTAGCACTTGTCACTTCCGCATCTGGTGGTACGCGCTCGCAGAACTCTACCAACCTTGTGACGCTTTCTTCTTCGCCTTCAAAAACAGCTTCAACCCTGCCATCTGACAAGTTGCGAACCCAACCCTTCACACCGTGTCTTTCCGCCTCACGTTTTGTCTCTGACCTAAAGAACACGCCTTGAACTCTTCCGCTTATTATCACGTGTGCTCGGGTTTTCATGAATTTTCAGTGCTCAAGGTTTTCATTTTAACTTATCTCTCTCCGTGTGCGAGGTGTGTTGTTTCTGCATTTGTTTTAAAAGCGTTTTACGCAGTGCTTTTTTTGGTTGGTAAGCATGTTTGAAGGCTCTAATGGAAAATTATTGGTTTACGCCTCGAGTTTTGCGTCTTTTGAGAAACGATTAAAACCGGTAAGCGGTGCGGCTGAGAAGATGGCGAAGTTGTTGGAGATAAATGTTGAAGTTGTTAAGTTTAGGAAGAAGTTCACGCCAATATACGTGTACTACAAAGAAGGTGAAGGTGAACCTATTCCGATCTATTGCGACAACGGTGAAGGTTCAGACATGCAGCAGGTTTACAAGGTTTTGAGGAACATGATGTTTGTGTTGTCTTTCCATCCTAAGCATTCGACGTTGAGGAGCATAAGGAAAAAGGTTATGCAGTTTTCCTGAATTTGATAGATTGGTTCTCAAGAGTTATCTCATAGATTTGGTTTACGTCGAATTCTATGCCTAGGCTTTCGTACTCTTGCTCGGTGAGGAAGAGGATTATTTTGGGTATGGCAAGCTGTCCTCGTTGGGGAAACATCGGAAACTGCTGTTGCAAAGCTTGCACCATGTCCTGCACCATTCGTCCTTCTTCTGATTGCGGTCTGATTGTAAAGTTATGGGGAATATCTCGTTCTTCAAGTAGCTCTATACGTTTTCCAAGGTTGCCGTCTAAATCCCTGATGGATTCAATCTTGTTTACTCTGACACGGAACATGATTTATCTTGTAGGTTAAAAGGTTAGAAGAGCTTTATACCTTTCCTTCCTGCAACTATCCCCTTTTGATGGTTGCGGGTGGTTTCGGTGTTATGTTGTGATGTGCTGTTGAGACGTTAAGTTTTTCTGCTTACAGCGCTTCTATAAGTAGTCCAGACAAGATGTGGACTGAATGAAAACTGAAGAGTTGAAAGCCGCTGTTGATGTAGTTAACGAGTTAAGTGAGAGCTACGCCGATTTAGCCCATGCTCTTAGAGGAACGGTGCAAACAACTAAAGCCACAAAACAGTTATGGCGAAACGGGAAACGTTCATGGCTTATCAAGGCAGGCTTGGCGTTGATAGCGTTTCCTGATCCTACGATAAGCGATGTTGTAGGCACGGCGATGGTTGCGGCTGGGGTGGTTCAGGAAGGAATTAGGCGTCAAACACTTCACGTTGACGACGTGTACAAGACGTTTCAGAACATGCTGAAAGAAGTGCGGAACATGAAAGAAAGCTTCTGACTTGAGCGGTGAACAGTCAGTTTTTCAAGTTAAATTTTATATTTGAAGCATATGTATAAGCATAATATGTTTGAGGTGAGGGAATGAAACTCGTAACCGTATTGTTGCCTGAAGCTTATTTGGAAGGATTAGACGAGCTTGTGAGAGCGAACATGTATCCGAGCAGAAGCTCCGCGATAAGATCTTCAGTTAGGGATTTACTGAAAAAAGAGCTGTGGGAGAGACAGAGAAGATAATGAGAAAACTCGCATTATGCTTTCAATTCTACGTTGTTGGTCTTGCAAGTTCCTTAATCTGCTTCGCAGCGTCAGCAGGGTTTGCTGCGCCCGTTATCGACCTACCTACGATAAGATAGCGTGCACCAGCCTTCAAAGCCGCAGTTATCTCTCCTCCCTGTGCACCGATGCCTGGTGAAAAAATCGGAACCTTATCGCCTAGAATTGCATGCACTTCTTCTATTTTTTCTGGGTAGGTTGCGCCTACGACAGCGCCGTCTGCGCCGTATTTGAGGGCTTTTCTGGCAAAGGCAACATACTGCAACAGTTTTCCGCCTGTTTCAGCATCGATAATGGTTTGTCCGTAGCCTTCGGTTGCTGCCTTGTGGCTCATGTAAACGAGCAAGATTACGCCGCAACGTAGTTTGTGTGCAACGTCGAAAATTGGCTGTAAGCCTTCTTCCCATCCGATGAAAGGGTTAGCGATTAAAGCGTCAAAACCAGCGTTGTAATAGTATTCGGCGATGACTTGGTTTGTTGCGCCGATGTCGTTCACTTTGCAATCCATTATAGCCACGAGACCTAGATCGTGCACTTTTTCCACGAGTTTTTGAACGCCGTCAAACGTGCCTAGTGGAAGGATTAGGTGGTGGTTAAATTTTGCAGCGCAAAGGTAAGGATGCACAGTTTCTAAGACTTGTTCGGCTTTGGAGAAGAGGTTTTTTCGGTTTTCTGGTTTTTCGAAGGGAAAATCCAAGGCTAAAACGATTTTAGAGTTTTTGTTCTTTGCAGTTTGCTCAATTTTAAGACGGAAAGACACGATTAAACACCATTTCCCATTTGAGCACGAAGCTTAAAACCTTTGCCACACTGGTCTTGGATGACCATTTTACTCTAGGCCCAAATCTTTCAAAGACAGCTCCTTCTTTAGAGCTAAGAGAAAAGACATTGTTTCTTTGTATCTCTTTTTTGCGACTTCACGAGCCGTTAACGTGTTCAGCATGTTATAGATAGGCGTATACACTTCATAGGCGAGTTTGACCGTTGTTTCAAACGGTTTCTTACCGTGCCAATGAAAGCCTCTGGCGATTCCTACCGCTCCCAATAAGTCAATTTTGTCAGCGTCACAAACTATCTTTTCTTCTAATGTCTCCAGTTTGTCTTTAAAATCAAGCGGATGAAACAACACTATCTTGACTATTTTTGCGCTCTTTTCCGGCTGATAATTCATGTTCTTCAAAATTTCGGTTGCGAGTTTTGCTCCAGTTTCGTTATGTGGTTGACCAACAGACCATCCTACGTCATGCAACAAAGCCCCCACCTGAACCAGTTCCAAGTCGGCTTTTTCTTTGCAAAGAAGGCTGCGATTCTGAAAACGCGTTCAACATGATTGTAAGAGTGAGCTGTTCCTTCTAGTGCGGACATCTTTTCTTTGACGATTGTTCTCAAAATGTTTATCGAGAAATACATGTTCCATCCTCCTTTTAAAGTGTATTTTATACACTAAATTTAAAAGTTAGACCATATAAACCATAAAGTAACCTCCCACACACTGAGTATGCAAAAATGAACCCAAAAACCGTGCTAAGTGACGAACTACGCAAACTCGTCGAGTCCCGCATGCAAAGCAACTTGAAAGGCATAGAAGAAACGCTTCAACAAATTTTCAAAACACAAGAACTCAGCCTAGAAAACCTGAAAGAAACCATGAAAAGCCTCGAAGAAAGCTTCGACCTGCTGTCACAGAAATGGAACGTCCAAATACTCTACATTCTATTCCTTAAAGAAAACGCAGGCTTCGGCGAACTAAAAAAAGTTCTTGGAGTAAACTCCCGCACGTTATCTGACAACCTGAAAAGACTTAAGCAATACGGGTACGTCACGAGAGAAGTGAAACAAGAACCACCATTAAGAGTAAGATATTCACTTACAACTCGGGGACGCAACACAATCTTGCTTGCGTTGCCATTTCTCTACTATTCCAGCAGCAGCTTCACATGACAAAAAAGTCAAGGTTTAAACATTTTTACAAGCTCAATTTCTCCATTGGAAACCTGTTTGATAAACGAAAGAGTCGTCTCCACAGCTTCTTTCAACTGGTTTTCCAGTATTCCAGATGCGCCATAGCCGACTATTATTGCGTTTCGCGTCTGCATACCGATTTTTGTGTAGTCTGAGTCGCGGTATGGGTAAATGCATAAAACTCGGTTTTCATCCGCCAGAACAAGAGTCTTGTCCGTTAGAGACATGGGCTTGTCCATGCCTATTCCAGCGAAAACCTCGATGTCTCTTCCGAATCGTACGCTAAAAGGCGGGCTTACGCGGTTAATATCAAACCCGCTTATCGGAATTATAGTTTTAAGCGAAGCCAGATTGTAGGCGTCTACGACTGTTGATATGTTCGGAAGCTCGTTTCCATGTAAAACTCTTCTAAGCAAAGCTTCGCCAGAAGGTCTTGTTTTGGTTGGGTCTACGCCAAGTTTCCAATAAAAATCTCGGTAAGCCCTCACGGCAGGGTTGTCTTTTAAGGCTTCAACGGCGTATTTGGCTCTAACTTCCTTATACACGGCTTCTTTGAGTCTGTGCAGTTCACTGTTGTCTTTTTCAGGTTTGATTCCGTTTATTATGCCGATGCATATTGCAAGTTCTCGAAGCTTTGCGGAAACTTCGGAGCTCCATTGAACAGTTATCTGCATCTCCCGAACACCAACAGCCATATTCCAGCGTTAAATATTTAATAGCCTCAAACAAAAGCCTTCTCTCTAGGTTCAAAACAATGATCGGCGAACTCGCAGCTTTAGGCGCGGCTCTCAGCTGGACAGTGTCAGCCATGCTCTACAAGAAAGCGTTGCAGGAAACGAAACCCGTTTCAGCAAACATAATCCGCCTAACATGCACCAGCGCCATTCTGTTCACTTTTTTGCTACTCATCGGCAAGCTCACCGTACTTGCAAGTTTGCCCTTGGATGTTGCCTTGCTCGCAAGTGTCAGCGGCATAATCGGTTTAGGCGTCGGTGACACCCTGTACATGACAAGCTTAAAGAGCATAGGAGTAGCGCGTGCCGTTCCTCTAACGTGCACTTATCCTTTATTCAACCTTTTGTGGGCAGTTTTATTGATTAAAGAAAACGTGACGATGCCCATCATATTGGGAGCCGTCTTCATAACTGGCGGGATATGGTTACTAAGCCGAGAAGAAAACTTGGGCAAAGCTGAAACGGAAAGAAGTGCCCTGTATAAAGGCGTAGTTTTGGCACTTGCTACAGCCGTCGTCTGGTCTATAAGCATAACGATGATTAATCTGGCTGTGGAAGAAACGCCAGATTTGGATCACACCTTAGCCATAAATACGGTTAGAGTGATCGCGATTGCTGTCTTGCTTTTTGCCATGTCACCTGTAATTGATAAAGGTTTGAGCTTTCGGAAAATGTCGAGAAGGAATGTTGGTATGTTGATTGTTGGGGGGATTGTTGCGCTTGGGCTCGGATGGTTCTTCCTTGCTTACAGTCTAATAGAAACTTTGGAATCTCGTGCCGTGCCGATTTCTTCAACGACGCCTCTTTTTTCAACGTTGACAGGTTTTGTTCTGTTGCGTGAAAAGGTAACGGTGAAGAACGCTTTAGGCTCCATAGCTGTTGTGGTTGGAGTTTTTCTAATTTTCCTTCTCTAAAGGAATTTTCTGAGTGGATGTATAAGGTTTTTATAGTGCATAATGTTTCTAAGGAGAAATTGACGTTTAAATGGCTGTATCTCCAAGCGTTCGCGAAGTTCTGGCAAGAAGAATCGCTGGAGAGATAATCCTCTCAAGCAAGCCAGGTGGCACTATGCGAAAATGGCGCGAACTCTTCGCGGTCTCGCAGATAAGACTCTCAGACACCATGATCATCTCATCATCAGTAATCAGCGACTACGAAAGCGGAAGAAGAAAAAGCCCGGGCACGAAGTTCGTGCGAAGGTTTGTTTGGGCGCTTCTGAAGATTGATGAGCAACGCGGAAGCCGCTTTATCAACGAGTTCGCCAAACTTACGGGTTCACCTAGCAACGCCATAATAGACCTCCGCGAGTTTCCAATACCCGTTCGCATGGAGTACTTGTGCAAGGCTATACAAGGCAACGTTATAGTAGCATCAAACAAGCCCGTGAAAGAGGTTAACGGTTACACAGTGGTAGACAGCAAACGCGTGGTGGAAACACTTTCAGGCTCAGAGTTTGCGCAGCTTTTTGGAACGACAACTGACCGCGTGTTGATCTTCACGCACATAGAAAACGGGAACCCGCCGATGCTTACGGTGAGGATGAGCAGTCTTAAACCGCGGATGGTGGTGTTTCACGGTGCTCAGCCAGACAGGTACTCGATGAAGCTGGCGGAGTATGATCAGATACCATTAATATACTCAAGCATACCCACGGTGGAGCAGTTGGTTAAGACTTTGAGAAAACTGTACCGTATCGCGCTTCGCAGAAAACTCGGCAAGCCTCTTCGTCCGCCGCCAAAAATAAGCGCATAATAAGAGTGCAGTAAGATGCTGCCCAAAAATTCTGAAGATTATATTCAGATGAACAAGAAACATTGGAACGTGTGGGGCAAACGTTATAGGAGTAAGCAAGCTGAACGGCTTAAGAAGATTCAAGAGGGTGGACCTTATGTTGAGAAGATTGAACCCAAGTTAGCTCCTTACTTGAGAAACATCAAGGAAAGAAAGTGATAAGGAAAGAAAGTGATTGTTTTTCAATTCGGTGATGGCCTTGTAATGTTGGCTTGTGCCAAGAAAGGCGCAATCGTTACAGGTGTCGACTTCTCCAGTGAACAGATTAGACTTGCAAGAAAAGCAGCGAAATACTGTGGTGTTGATGTGAAACTGGTGGAAGCAGATTGCCAGAACCTTCCCCAAAGTGTTCCAACCGATTATTTTGATCTGGTAGTGACGGAATGCGGCATCTTCTGTTGGATACAAAACCTTGAAGCATGGATGAAAAACGCCTACAAAGTGTTAAAAAAGAATGGCAGATTAGCAGTTTCGGATTCCATCCGATTTCCGTGATTACAGAAGAAAAAGATGGAAAAATAGCCTTCAAGAAAAGCTATTTTGACAAGCGTCCAGAAGAATACAAACCGGAAAAAGATGTTCCAACGGCAGTTTTGTTTCTCTGGAAGCTCAGCGACACCATTAATGCAGCGATTCAAGCTGGGTTTCAGATCGAGTACGTTGAAGAATACTATGCGGAGCAGGAAGACAAGAAGGTTCCACTCTTGCCAACAGATTTTCTTCTAGTCGCAAAGAAAACGTAAACAGTTGATTAGCCAATCATATTCTTCTTAAGCTCACGTCCCAGCAGTTGAAAATCCTCAGCTAACTGTTCCTTGTACTTCTCATTATAGAGAGCCGCAGCGGGATGGAAAGTTGGAAAAATAACCACCTGCATGCCTAGAAGGCTTGCTTTGAAGAATTCTCCGCGAACGCGAGTGATGCCGGTGAAGGAAAGATTGACTTTTGAAAAAATGTAGGCTGTGGAATTGTTTCCTAAGGTTACGATGAATTTTGGCTGTAATATCCTTATTTGTCGATCTAAGTAAGGCGTGCACGTTTTGACCTCCAGAGGCATGGGTTCACGGTTTCTCGGCGGGCGACACTTTACAACGTTGGTGATGAAGACCTGTTCTCTTAACAACCCGATTCCAGATAATAAAGCGTCCAGAAACTTGCCTGCTGCGCCAACAAAAGGTTCGCCTTTAGCATCTTCTGACTGTCCGGGCGCTTCGCCAATAAACATTATCTGAGCGGCAGAACTGCCTACACCTGGAACCGCTTTCGTACGAGTTTTTGAAAGCAAACACTTTGTGCAAACAACAACTTCCGCAGCAACCTCATCCAACAGTTTTTCGTTAGGCAAGGGAACCCCTTCCAACGTAAACACTTCTTTTTCTGTTCTTATAAGCCTCAACTAAGTAGTACATGAGCCAAAACAGGTCTTGGGACATTTCCAAACTTGTACGTGAAACTGTGATTCAGTCTATATATAGGGGGTAGGGTATCCTGAGAGAGCTGGGCTCAAACTTGATAGTTGATTGCGCATACAACAAGCCATCCGCTTTAACCCATGTGCTTCAGTGCCTCTGCTCCCTTCATCCCAACATCAATGCCAAAACCTTTTGCTTTAGAAGTCACAGCTTTAATCTGTCCATTAAGCACATCTTCAAACGTTTTTACCCCGCTGACCAACGCAGCCGTCACGCCAAGCTTTTCCGCAGCCTCCATGTTCAGGAAACCACACATGACAAAGCCTCTTTCAGCAATAATCATAAGCAACGGCGGCGAATCAGGAAGCTCAACTTTCACACCCAAACATGTTTTATCATCAACCTTCACAGACATTACACTAATCATGTGCAAACACCACGTTTACAGGCTTTACCCATCCAGCTTAAATAAGAATTGCTGACATAAAAAAGCAGAAGGCAACATGCTAACCAAACTAAAGCAACAAATCCAAGTGATACTTGTAGCCGAAGCAAAAATAGCCCATAAACTGAGGCTAACGCCGAACAGAATAAGCGCTATAGGCATAATCCTAGCCTTTCTTGCTGCATTAGTCTACGTGGAATGGCAACGCGACAAGCTTTATCTACTGGTTGCAGCGGTTTTACTGTTGCTTTCAGGTTTTTGCGATGCCTTGGACGGCGTGGTGGCTAGGCTCTACCAACAAGCAACACCTTTCGGCGGCTTTCTCGACTCATTGTTAGACAGATACGCCGACGCTGCAGTTTACGTAGGCATAATCGCGGGCGGACTGTGCGATGCGCTGTGGGGCGTGATAGCGACAATTGGTTCATTACTCGTAAGTTACAGCCGAGCCCGGGCAGAAGCAGCAGGAACAAAAATGGAATCTATCGGCCTAGCAGAAAGAGCCGAACGCATAATCATCCTGTTAGTAGCCACTTTGACAGCGTTTTTCTGGCAACCACAAACAATAATGAATTACAGCATAATCCTGCTTGCAATACTTTCAAACCTAACCGTTCTGCAAAGAACTTATTATGCATACAAAAAATTGAGAAAATGAGAAACGGTTAGAATCGTCTTCTTTTCATGCGCATGTGCCGCTCGCTTTCTGCTCTGACTTTCACGATGCCCCTGTGAACCGCACACGAAACACAATAGTATTTCGTGTCCACAGGCGCAGCGATGTAAGTGCCCTTCTGGCGAAGTTCCTTCGCCAACTGAGCATCAACGATAGAAAGCCTGCGAGTCGATTTCTTGGCTTTGTCTCGCGGCACCATCGAACCGCAACCAGCGCACTGAACCGTGCCGCCGCTGCCCTTACTACCCTTTGACCTTCCGCGACTTTTTCGTTTAAACGGCAAATTCTATTCGCCTCAAATTATCTCCAACAACTAAATATGATGGCTTATTTATATATCTGTTCTCAGTTTCAGAAGCACTGCAATGTTAGCCCGCGCATCAATCTTTGGAATAATCTTGCCATTCGCTGATGTAAACAAAGTCGTAACTCCGGGACCATGACCTGATGAAACACAGTTCGTATGTACAACGATGCCGACAGACACAGCACCCTGTCGGTAAATTCTGCCAAAAGAATGGTCTGCATCAATAATAGCCACGATGTCTCCTAACCGCAAACTTTCAAGCCCATACTGCTTGCTAACTTTTTCATCGAAAAGCTGAATGTCATAGTCGCCCGAATGCACTTGGTTCATCCCCAAACCTGAACCCATTATCGCTGCTGGAACAATATGCGTGACTGGAATCTCTAGTTTGTCGCCTTTAGGCTTCGGGTTCAAAGCCTTGAGAAGACGCGGATCAAGGTTCATTACCATTATCTCTGGAAAATCCAGAAGTTTCAAGCCAACACCAAATGCTTTGACGAGAATTTTGTCGCCGAGCAAAAGCTTCTCAAGAGTTTCAGGAGGAAAATCCATCAGCACATGGTCTACTCCACCGTGTTTTCCAGTTACCACACCTTTCGCGCCTTTCGCATCGCCCGTAACCACAGTTGCCTCGTTTCCAACGCATGAAAGTACGTTAAAAGCGGTGTTCGCACCCTGTCCGAAACGTGCGTCGTTTTCCTTGTTTTCTACGCTTGCGCCAGGCTCAACATGATCTGCTTGCCATCCGCATGCAGGGTCACCGACTCTAACGTTGTAAGTGATTCCTCCGACGCCTGGCAAAACCATCGGCGTGCCTTCGGCTGAAACGTTGTAGATATTTCTGATAACTGGACTAACCGCTTCGCCGACGACTGAAAGTTTGACAAGTTTATTTTCGTTCGTTTTTAACATGCGGTTGTTCCCCGTTCTGGTTTAGTGTTTTAGCAGGCAGATGCTAATAAAGCTCTCATTTGAAGGCGAAACCGTGTGTCTGTGTGGAACATGACAAGTTTTAAATGTATGGTTTTTATTGAGTTGACATGAAGTACAGCCTAATGAGCTAATGCTTCGTTTAGTGGTTGATCGCGATGGCAGACATTGGATTGAGGACAAAGATGCTGGTTAAGGACGTTATGAGCAGCCCAGTTGTGACCATAGATGAAGATGCACCGGTAAACCGTGTTGCAGAACTCATGAACAAAGATGATTTGGGCTGCATAATAATCATAGACAAAGAAGGAAAACCCCTAGGAATTTTAACTGAAAGAGACCTTGTTGTAAGAGTCTTAGCCAAAAATGTTCGACCGGACACGATAAAGGCCAAGGAGGTTATGACTTCGCCGCTGATCACGATAGAACCTGACGCAACAATAAATGATGCGGCTAGAAGAATGAGTAGGCTGAACATAAGAAGACTGGGCGTGGTGTACAAGATGCGCCTTATAGGGCTGCTTTCAGCCAAAGACATTCTAGGCGTCATGCCTGAACTAATAGAAACTATTCAGGAACGCGCGCTCATAGAAGGCGCAAGTAGAGAAGAAATCGAGAAGGAATCAGCACCCTTGGCTGGAAACTGCGATCACTGCGGAGTTTGGTCTGACGACTTGCAGCAGGTTAATGGAGAATATCTTTGCGAAGATTGTAGGGTTGAGTTAGAAAGCGAGGAATGAGAGGCTATTCCTTGCGTGTCAAAGAAATCATGGATAACAAGCATCCATTCATCTATGAAGATGACCTTGCAACAAAAGTCCGTGCAACGATAAGAAACTTTAGCTTAAGAATTCTTCCCGTAACAGACAAAAACAAAAAGCTTTTGGGAGTAGTATCCTGCGGCGACATTTTAACCATCTCGTCCTCCGTTTCGCCACTAAGAGCCAAAGGCATAATGACCCCTCCTAAAAAAATAGCAACCACAGAAGACGACGCCTATTCAACAATCAAAGAACTCATCCAGCTAGGCAAATGGTACGCGCCAGTAGTTAACTCAATCCATGATAAGACTTACGTGGGAGTTTTAGGGCTTGAAAATTTCATTGAAGCCTCAATCAAGACAAGCCCAGAAAAACTCGCCAAGCCCATTTCGGAGATAATGTCAAAAGACGTCGCAACATGCTCGCCTGAGGATGAAATTGGCAGCATTTGGCGATTAATGCAGACCAAAGCCGTGGCAGGATTGCCAGTTGTTAAAAAGGAAAAATTAGTAGGGATTGTAACGCAGAAAGACCTTCTTGATGGCGGAGAAACTTTGCCGACGTTTGAGGCGAAAAAAGGGCGTTTCAGAACTATCCGCCAAGTTTCTTCAATAATGAAGACTGAAGTAATAACCGTGAACCCAGAGGTAAAAGTGATCAGCGTTGCCAAGGTCATGGTTTCAAAAGACATTGGACGAGTTCCAGTGATGGATAAGAAGAAAAAACTAGTTGGCATGGTTGACCGAGAAGATGTTGCCAGATTGCTTGTAATGTGACAGAAGGAGGAGATAAATTGAGCAGAGAAGGCTTTAGAAGAACTTTGAGAGAAAAGGGTCAGCTTTCGCTGAAAGCTCATCCAACGAAAAAACGTGAAGGCGAAATCTTGCACGTTGCCAAAGGTTCAGTGGTAACTATGCCGCCTACCACGACAATTTATGATGCAATAAAAATTATGGCGAAAGAAGGCTTCCGCCGCATACCAATAGCTAACCCTTCCACAAAGCGTCTAGAAGGAATAGCAACAGCCACAGACATAATCGACTATATTGGTGGCGGAGAAAAATTCGGGATTATTCAACAAAAGTTCGGAGGAAACTTCTTCAAAGCCATAAACGAACCGATGAAACTTATAATGACAAAAAAAGTCGTTTCAATCAAGGCCTCTGCGAAAGTTAGCGAAGCATTAGAGTTGATGAAAGAGAAAAACCTCGGTGGCTTGCCCGTAGTTGATGAGGATAACTGTGTTAAGGCGATAATCACGGAGCGAGACATCGCAATCATGTTTGCTGACAGAATGAGCGGAGTGAAAGTTGCCCAGTTGATGTCAGAAAAACTAGTCACAGCGCTACCTCGAACCACGATTTTTGAAGCTGAAAAAACGATGGTCACGCAAGGTTTTAGAAGACTGCCGATAGTTTTTGACGGCAAAGTGATGGGCATAATAACCACAATGGACATCATGCGGTTCTTCGGCTCTGGAGAAGTGTTCAAGTACCTACGTTCAAGCACCATCATACAAGTCCTGAACATGCCTGCACTCGAGATTGCAACGAAACAAGTGGCAACCATAACGCCAGACGCTGATGTTGGTCAAGCAGCAAAGGTTATGCAGGAGAAAAACATAGGAGCTTTACCGGTTGTTAAAAACGGAAAACTTGCAGGCATGATAACAGAAAGAGACTTCTTCAAGATAATAGAGTAAACCTTAACACCCATTTTCTACATTATTCTAGATGACGAGAGAACCTGACTTGATAGCTGATCTAGTGTTAAACAATGCAAAAGCATACGTAAGAAGCGAGATAGTTGACTGCAGCATTGCCGTAGATGAAGGGAGGATTTTTAAAATCGGCAAAGAAACCAACATGCCCAACGCGGATGAAAAAATCAACTTAGCACGCCTTCTGGTTTTACCAGGCTTGATAGATGCCCATGTGCATCTCAGAGATGAAGGAAAAGCATACAAGGAGGATTTTTACAGCGGAACAGCCGCCGCAGCGGCAGGTGGAATAACAACGGTTCTGGATATGCCAAACAACGACCCCGTGACGATGAGCGTTGTAACGTTAAGAAATCGGATGAATAAAGCAGAAACGAAAGTTTTGGTTAATGTTGGCTTCTTCTCCGAGTTTCCTAAAAAGATGGACGAAATTGAACGAATTGTCGAAGAAGGTGCGGTTGCCTTTAAACTTTTTATGGCAGAACAAGTCGGCGGGTTGAACATTGATGACGATTCAGAGTTGCTAGACGCATTCAAAATCGTCTGCAAATCTAACGTTTCTGTAGCGATTCATGCCGAAGACAAGGAAACGCTGAAAAAAGCTGAGGATGAATTGAAGCGCACTAAACACAACGATATCGAAGCTTTTCTCAAAGCGCATTCTGAAGAAGTTGAAGCAAAAGCAGTTAATCGTGTATTGAAAATCGCGAAGCAAGCAGGTGCGCGTGTGCACTTTTGCCACATAACCACAAAAAGCGCTCTAGAAGCGATAACAGAAGTCAAAAAATCTGGAACACAAACAACCTGCGAAACCACGCCACACAACCTGCTTCTGTCCGTTGATGATTTGAAACGGATAGGAACTCTTGCGATAACAATGCCGCCTGTACGTAGTAGGGCTTACGTTGAAGCTCTTTGGGAAGGCATTAGAAACCATGAGGTTGACATTATCGGTTCTGACCATGCACCACATCTTTTGGATGAGAAGCAAAGTGAATCAGTTTGGAACGTAAAAGTCGGCATACCAGGCTTAGAAACTACTCTTCCGCTTCTGCTCACTGAGATAAAACGTGGCAGGCTGTCAATAGGCGATATAGCTAGGCTTATGGCTGAAAAACCCGCTGAAATCTACGGTTTGAAAGGCAGAGGCACTTTGAAGATGGGAAATCACGCAGACTTGACGATTTTAGATTTAAGTCGAAAATACAAGATTGACGCCTCACGATTCAAGTCAAAAGCAAAGTACTCGCCGTTTAACGGCTGGCTTGTCGAGGGAAAACCTGTCAAAACGTTCGTCAACGGTCGCCTAGTTTTTGATGACGGCGACATTATCGCTAAAGCTGGAAGCGGGGAGATAATTCGGGGAACATAGACATTGAAGTTCATTGCCGACGGAATGCTTGGAAAATTAACACGGTGGCTTCGACTGCTTGGCTATGACGTGAAATACTCGAACAACATGGAAGACAAACAGTTAATCGATATTGCAAAGAAGGAAAAACGAATACTGCTTACAAGAGATTTCGAGCTTTACCAACAAGCCACGACGAAAAGACTCGACACGTTTTATGTAGAGGGACAAACACAAGCCAAAAAACTCGCCGAGCTCGCTAAAAGGTTTGGTATAAAGCTGGAAGTGGATATGACAACATCCAGATGCCCAAAATGCAACACCAAAGTCAAGCCGATCATGAAAGAAAAAATCGCGGAAAAAGTGGAAGAAAACACTTTCACTCACTACAATGAATTCTGGACATGCCCAAAATGCAAGCAAATCTACTGGCAAGGTGCACACTGGACAAAAATCCGGAAAACACTAGGCAAAGCAAACGAAATCCTCATGGTAATCAGCAAAAGCATTAATAGTAAAACTGGGAAGAAATGAATTTGAAGATGATACGGTTTGAACGTTCAAAAACCCTCTCGCGAGCTGACTGTTGAAGAATCATTAACGATGACTTTAAACCTTTACATAAACAATTTTGTAAAATTTTTCATTCCAATGCTTATATCCTCGTTGGTTTCTGGAATCTTTAGTTCGATGCTTTCTGATTATATTTCAACAGTCAAAATTCCTGAGACTGGAGCGGGAACAGAAGCTTGGAATTCTTTTTTTGGCAACGTAGCCGTATTGTTAATTGCTTCTCTCGCATTCTTTATCGTTGCGTTAATAACAAACGTGATAGTCGAAGGCGTGTGCATCAAGAACGCTTCGAGTCTCATAGAAAAAGGTGCAACAAACACTGAAGAAGCGTTGATTTTCACGGTTCACAAGCTTCTCCACTTATTGGCAGCTTCAATAATCACTGGAATAATAATAGGAGTTGGTCTTGTTTTGCTAGTGGTGCCTGGAATAATTTTTGCCATCATGTTTTCTCTGGTGCTTCCATCGGTAATTATTGAAAACGTTGGAGTCGCCGATAGTCTTTCTAGGAGTAGAAAGCTCGTCAGTAACCGTTGGCTGAAAACTTTCGCTTTCTACGTGATAATTGCTATCATGATTCTGTTTGTCGGTGCAATCGCTTTCTTTGTTGCAGAACCGTTCGGGGCGTTTGGTTCATTGGCAAAAAATATGGTGAACAGCATTGTAGCCGCTTTTGTTGGGCCTGCCGTGCCAATAGCTATGACTGTATATTACTATTCTATGAGGGGGAGAGAGCAACAGCAGCAGGTTCCTCCGCCGCCTCCACCTTTCTAAAAGCTTGGTTATTCTTCTTTCAGAAGCCACTTCAAAGGAATGTCTTGAAAGGTCTTGTCAGGCAACGTTCTTCTAATCGTCATCGGAAGAATCCCTGAATCAAGCTCCTTTAACGCTATGTCTATCGGACCTGGAAAGCCTTCTGGCACTTCAACAAGTATGGGTGCACCCATCGATATCTGCAAAGCCCTAGCACCAACTATTCTTGCTTTCTCGAAACGTGTAAGCTTTGGAGGACCTATTATGGTTTTTTTGTCTTTTTCAGTCGTGTTTTAATACTCTCCCATACCTGGGTATCCGCTGCCCGGAGGCATGCCACCGGGTGGCATAGGAGGACCTTTGGTTTTGCCAGCCGCAATCACGTCGTCGATTTTTAATATCATTGAAGCCGCTTCAGTTGCAGATTTGATTATCTGTTTTTTGACTGATAAAGGTTCGAAGACTCCTGCTTCTTTCATGTCTTCTACTTTCCCGTCGTTAACTTCGATCCCAGCCCAGATTTCGCCCTTTTCATGTCTTGCGCGCAACTCGGAAAGTATGTCGATTGGGTCTAAACCAGCGTTTTCCGTTAGTGTCATCGGGATAATTTCAAGCGCTTCTGCGAAGCCTTTCACGGCTAATTGCTCTCTTCCTGGTAGGGTCTCCGCGTATTTTTTGAGCATTCCTGAAACTTCAAGTTCCGGCGCTCCGCCTCCCGCCAAGATTTTTGGTTCTTCAGCTAAATCTCGGACTACGCATAGGGCGTCGTGCACTGATCTTTCTGCTTCGTCTATTATGCGTTCTGTTGCTCCTCTGATTAGTATTGTAACGGCTTTGGGGTGTTTGCATCCTTCTATGAAAGTCATCTTGTCTTCTCCTATTTTGCGTTCTTCAACCAAGTTTGCATAGCCCAAATCTGCCGCGTTAATGGCTTCCAAGTTGGTGATTATCTTTCCGCCAGTGGCTTTCGAAAGCTTCTCCATATCTGACTTCTTAATTCTTCTAACTGCAAGTATTCCTTTGCGAGCAAGGAAATGCTGAACCATGTCGTCAACACCTTTCTGGCATAGAACCACGTTCGCGCCAGCGGCAACTATTTTGTCAACCATCTGTCGCAACATTTCCTCCTCCTGCTTGAGAAAGCCCTCCATCTGCTCTGGACTTTCAATGTTGATTTTCGCATCAAACTCTGTCTTCTCAATCTCAAGCGAAGCATCCAGTAACGCAATTTTGGCTTTCTCTACCCGTTTGGGCATTCCAGAGTGTGAAACATCTTTGTCTAAGACTATGCCTTGGATAAGCTTGGTTTCTCTTGTTGATTCGCCTGGTTTCTTTTCAACTTTAACGTCATCTAAATCCACCTTGTATTTGCTGTCGTCTTTTTCTGCGACTGCGAGGATTGCTTTGACAGCCAAGTCGGCTAAGTATTCTCGGTGTTCGGCTACTAGTTTGCTTGCCATTGAAGTCATTGCGGCTTTTTTGGCGTATTCTTCCAAGTTTGTGCCTATTGGTATGGCTATTTTTTCTAAGACTTGAAGTGCTTTTTCTGAGGCTTTTTTGTATCCGTCGATTATTACGGTTGGGTGAACGTTTTTGTCGACTAGTTCCTCTGCTTTGTTCAGCAGTTCTCCAGATACGATTACGGCTGTTGTGGTTCCGTCGCCTGCTTCGTTGTCCTGTGTTTTTGCGACTTCCACCATCATTTTTGCGGCTGGATGTTGAATGTCCATTTCGTCTAGGATGGTGCGTCCGTCGCTTGTTATGGTTATGTCACCGAAGCTGTCGACGAGCATTTTGTCCATGCCCTTTGGGCCGAGGGCGCTTTTAACGGTTTCAGCCACTATTTTTGCGGCTTCTATGTTTGTGTGTTGCGCTTCTCTTCCTCGAGAGCGATTTGAGCCTTCTTTTAAAACTAAAACGGGTACTCCACCAGCTTGTTGAGATGACAAACCTTAGTTAACCTCCTTTTAATGCGCAACAATGAAAAAAGTCTTTCAAATATAAGTCTTTCGAAAAAAGAAACAAAGTGAGAATCATCGATGTAGCCTTTAGGTTGTTCATGTTTTGTTTGGTTTAAGCGTGGTTTTCAAACCGTTGCCCGTGAGAATTATCACGCTTTTGCCATCTTTCAAAGTCTTCTTCTCTTGTTGTTTTTTGTAGGCGGCGTACGCGACCGCTGAGCTTGGCTCAACAAAAAAACCGTTTTTGGCAAGCTCGATGAAGGCAGCATGTATCTCGTTTTCCTCAACTAAAACCACGTCGCCGTTCGCTTTCTTCAAGCAGTCAATCATGAGGTTTAGAAGTGGAGGATTAGTGCTGACTAGAGCGTCAGCTATCGACATTATCCTTTCAGGCGGATGGTAGGGTAAGTTTTTGAGGTGGTGGTAGAGCGGAGAAACTTGTCTGGTTTGGCAAGCTACTATGTGGGGCATGCGGTCTATCACGTCAGAGTCTACTAGATGTTTAAACCCGTTTAGCACGCCTAAGAGCAGTGTTCCAGCGGAGGCGGGCAAATAGACGCTTTCAGGCGCATGCCAGCCGAATTGTTCAGCTATTTCGTAGGCAAGGCTTCGTATTCCATCCCTAAACAGAGGATGGAGTATGTGTCCAACGTAGAAGCCATTTTTGTCTGGTTTTTGTGCTTCTTCTGCAACCTTGTTTCGGCTGCCCTTGACTTTGACAACTTCTGCGCCGTAGAATTGGATTTGGTTGATTTTGGGTCCTGCAACGTTTTCTGGGACGTAGATTTTTGCTTTTATTCCTGCGCGTGCGGCATATGCGGCTATGGAGGCTCCTGCATTGCCTGAGGAATCTTCGGAAATGTAGCCGCGCGTTTTTTTGATTTGTTCGTGTAGGCTGGATATTAAGGTGGTTGAGCCTCGGTCTTTGAAAGAGCCTGTTGGGTTTAGGCTTTCAAGCTTGAAGTAGGTATTGTTCGAGAACTTGACTAGAGGAGTCCAGCCTTCTCCAAGTGTGATGATTTCTGTTTTCTTGACGTACGGGAAAAAGTATGCGTATCGCCAGACTGTGTAGTCTTGTTGTTGGATTTTGGTTTTTTGGAAGTCGAAATCGAGTTTCACGCCGAGTGGTCGGCTGCATGAAGGACACTTGTAGTCGAGTAGGTTTGTTGATTTTTGGTGGCAGACTGAACAGGTGATTTTGTAGCTCATTTGGGACACTTGGCTCTGGTGATTTGTTTAAAATGTTCAGGTATTTAGGTTGAACGTTGTGGCGGGCGAAAGGAAACTATTTATACTGTTTTTGCACCGTCTTATTTTTCCAATCAGGCACGAGGCGGAATGGTTTGAAGAGGATTGTTGTCTGTTTGAAGCAGGCGGTTGATGTTTCGCAGATGAAGGTTGATCCTGCAACGAGGCAGTTGATTACGGCTGCAGCACCTAAGAAGATTAGTGATTTTGACAAGAACGCTCTGGAAGAAGCCATACGAATCAAGGAGAAAATAGGCAATGTTGAGGTTGTTACGGTGACGATGAGCGCTGAGGATGCGAAGACGGTGCTTAGGGAAGCGTTGGCGATGGGCGCGGATAAAGCGTATCTTGTGAATGATCCAAGCTTGAAGGATGTGGACACGTTTGGCACGGCTTATGTTTTAAGTGAAGTGGTGAAGAAGGTTGGAGAGTTTGACTTGATTTTGGGAGGTGAAACTTCTTTGGATAGTTTTTCGGGTCTTGTTGGTGCTAGGATGGCGGAGTTGCTGGGTTTGCCGCACTTGTCTTCTATCAGGAAGCTCGGGGTGGAAGGTGATTTTGTGGTTGCGGAGAGGAGTTTGGAGGAGTCGATTGAGACGGTTAAGGCAAAGATGCCTGCTTTGGTGACGGTTACGCGGGAGGTTAATCAGCCGAGGATTCCGTCGTTGATGATGATTATGAAGGCTTCGAAGAAGGAGATAGTGAATTGGGCGTTGGTGGATTTGAACGTTCAGAAAGAGAAGCTTGCAGCTCGCATCGAGTTGGTTGAGGTTTTGGCGCCTAAGACAGAGCGGAAGAAAGTCAGGATTACGGGTGAGAGTGTTCAGGAGGTTGCGGATAAGCTGGCTACGGCGTTGATTCAGGAAGGCGTTGTCAAAAGGTGATGTGTATATGAGTGAGTGTAAGGGTGTTTGGGTTTTTTCGGAGAAGTTTGATTTGATGTTGGAGATGCTTGGGAAGGGACGAGAGGTTGCTGATAAGCTTGGTACTGAGCTTGTGGTTGTCTTGGTTGGAAAAGGCGTGTCGGACAAAGCAAATGAGTTGGTTAGGTATGGTGCTGACAGGGTTTATGTGGTTGATGACATTGCGTTGGAGCATTTTCAGACTGAAGGGTACTTGAGTGTTTTGCATGGTTTGGCTTTGCAGCATAAGCCAGAGGTTGTTTTGGTTGGTTCTACTCGGGATGGGAAGCCTTTGGCGGCGAGGCTTGCGACTCGTCTTGAAGCGGGTTGTGTGCCCGACTGTAACAGGTTGAGCGTTGATGAGAAGGGAAGGTTGGTTGGTGAGCGGATTACGTATGGCGGGAACGCTTCTGCGAAGATAGTTTTCAAGACAAAGCCGCAGATTGCTACTGTGCCTTCGAGGGCGTTTGAGAAGCCTGAGCCGAAAGACCGCAACGGGCAGGTGGTTAAGATGGATGCGAAGGTTGATGCGCCTAGGACTGAGGTTGTGGAGAGGAAGCCGCTTGAAGCCTCGAACGTGAGGATTGAGGAGGCTGAGGTTATCGTTAGTTGTGGAAGGGGTTTGGAGAAGAAGGAGGATAAGGTCTTGTTGGATGAGTTGTCGGCGGTTCTGTGTGGTCAGGTGGGTTGTTCTAGGCCTTTGGCTGAGGACAGGAAGTGGTTTAGTGAGTGGGTTGGGCTTTCGGGGCATAAGGTTAAGCCGAAGTTGTATGTTGCGTGTGGGATTTCTGGGGTGATTCAGCATGTGGCTGGGATTAGGGATGCAAAAGTGATAGTGGCAATAAACAAGGATGAGCAAGCGCCGATTTTTGAAGTGGCTGATTATGGGGTTGTTGGTAACCTGTATGAGGTTTTGCCTGCGTTGAAAGAAGCGTTGAAGAAACAGCTACAATAAGGCGCTTATTTGCGCTCAAAGACTTTAGCCTCCCTTTATATAGATTGAGCTTTTAGTTGTGGTTGATTCCTCCTTTTTGTTATGAATAAACGTGTGGGGTGACTGAAATCTAAACGAGGTCTCAGAAGTGCAATTCGTGGGATTAGCTTGTGGGTTTTCGATGTTCGTTTAGCGTGGAAAACAGCTAATACGGCCTACCCCCCCCTCTAGGTTTCTGCAATGAATTTCTATTAGGCTTCAAATAAGACTAGAAGACGGGTACTCTGAGACTTCTCTCGTTTTCTTATGGTATAGATTGGAACCTGAATGTTGTTTTTAATATTGTGTTAGGATCGTGTTTAGTTTTTCTAAGGCTTCTTTGTTTCCTTTCCAGTGTAGCAGTTGCTGGGCTTCTTGGAAGCTGCACCATCTGTGTTCGCTGTGTTCTTTTGAGTCGAACACTATTTTTTCTGAAGGAGAGATTTCTACTGCATAAACGTATTCTTGGTTTGGGTTTGGATCTGAGAACTCAAAATAGTAGAGACCCTCCATTAATGTGACTATGTTTTTTACTCCCGTTTCTTCCGTTACCTCTCTGCGTAGGGCTTCTTCTCGGGTTTCTCCTTCTTCCATGCCGCCTGTTACGGGTTGCCAGAAGCCGTTTCTCTCAGGCTGTCTTTTCAGGAGGAGATATTCTATCTTGCTGTCAGTTCTTCGATAGATTATGGCTTCGACCTGTATTAGCAACCGCATGAAGGAAAAGAATGACGGCTGAGACTAAAAACTGTTTGGAGAAACTGTGCGTTAAGATAAAACTTTACCCCAACAACACGACGGCTCGGCGTGGTTGGGACACACCCATCCGTGTGCTTCCTTCACGAAAGGGTCCACCCACGCCTTTTACTAGGTCAAGTGAATTCTTTTCTCTCAAACAGCAAGAGACCCAATGCAGCGGTCACGATGAAGTATACGGCCATTATGGCTAGGCCTTCGCTGATAAATGCTGTGTAAGTGGTCAAGGTTATTTGCTCACCAAAGGTCTGGGTGTGAACGTGTTCTGGGTAAGGAACGGTTAGCACGCTGGAAATTATTCCCGCGCCATAGGTCAATATGAACCATGGTTCGATTTTGGCGAGGAGTGTGACCAGTGTCTCGATGAGTGAGAACACGAATAGAAAGAGTATTGCTGTTATGAGGATGGATATGCTGCTGTTTTTGAACAGTGAACTGAAGAGGAAGGTGAAGCCCATCACTGCTGCCAAGTAGAACCATGCGAAGAGTAAAGATTCGCCGAATTCAATCGGGATGTTCATACCAAAATAGTATATCCCGTTGCCAACGGTTATGGCCGCATAGATGACGAAAATCAGGGTAGCTGCTATGAACGCAGATAACCATTTACCAATGTATATGCTTGATCTTCGAATAGGGTTTGGGACTCCGAAGTAACCCGTCCTGTTTTGAAATTCGCCGCTAATCGCGTCTCCACCAAAGAATATTCCACCAAGTATAGTCACGAACGTTGCACCGTTGCCCCACCAACTTGAATAGAATGATAGGCTATTGAAGAGAAAACTCTGAGGACGATAATACCCCACAAGAACCGTGAGAAGAGCACTTATGATAAGGTCAAGAGACAGAAGAATGAAGAATCGCCGCGACCTGAAATAATCCAAGAAAGTATATTTCATGATTGTACGAACTTGGGATAAACTGGTTGGAACCCTGTTTGAGCTTTGGATTTCAATTTGGTCCATGACTGATCACACCGTGTCCTTAATCAAACTCAGATAAGCATCTTCGAGTGCAGAGGCAGCAGGCTTGTAACTAATCACACCGAGGTTCATTCCAACCATGCTGACAAGAATGCTTTCTTGAGAGGCTAAGCCCCCAGTGAATCTTATTCGAAGACTTGTGTCGTCTCCCTTCTCCGCAGATATCACGCCCTGAATCTTGCTGATTCGACGTATCAAAGCGGCGTCGACTGGTTGTTTGAAGCCGACTTCAACGATGTTTTCCCCTCCTAAAAACCGTGCTGTCACATTAGCAATAGTGTCGTAGACAACCAACTTGCCATGATCTATCATGGCTACTTCATCGCAAACTTCAGAAACTTCGCTGAGAAGATGACTGCTCATGAAAATGAGCCTGCTCTTGCCCTTGAGAGATTTTATAATACCCCTAACCTCGCTCATACCCCTCGGGTCAAGTCCGTTGGTAGGCTCATCCAGTAACACTATGGTTGGATTGCTCAGAAGCGTTGAGGCAACACACACTCTCTGCTTCATTCCCTTGCTGAATTTTCCCATTCTCTTGTCGATCCATTCTTCCATATGGACCTCCTGCAACGAAGCCTCAACTCTCTTGTTCCGTTCAGCCCTGGGAACGCCACGGATTTCAGCTATCATGCTTAATCCCTCTCTCGGCGTAAGCGCAGGATAGATCTCAGGTGTCTCAATCAAAGAGCCAACCGACTCCAAAGCCTTCTTCTTCTGCGCATGCACGTTCACACCGTTTATCAGTGCCTCTCCAGAGCTTGGCCTAATCAGGTCAGTAAACAGTTTAAGGGTGGTTGTCTTTCCCGCACCGTTCGGTCCTAAGAACCCGACGCATTTTGCTCCCTCGAGTTTCAGACTTAGATTGGAAAGAGCAGTGAACGAGCCATAGCGTTTAGAAAGATTGATGGCTTCAACAGAAGGATTTGCCAACAAACCACCCGTTTTTTGTGAGTATAATCCGCAACTCACTTATAAGTCCATGTCACGCCTTGATTGCAATGCAGTTCAAAGGTTTTGGGTTTGAACAAAACTTTATCCCAAACCAACCTTTTTATTCCTTTAATTTAACAGCGAGGCTCCCTGCATACTCTTTTGTTCGCTCGATTTCGCCTTCTTTAAGCGGTCCCTTTTGCCCAAACACAGCGGCTTTCAGAACTGGCAACAGTTGGTTCATCTTCTTATCTATGAGCTTTGCAGCAATCTTTTCGGCTGCACTATATTCTTTCCTCTCCATGTTTTCAGGATTTTCAGTATCGAAGGCGGCGAAAGGCTTGTTCATCCATTCCTCACTTTTCACCTTGCCTAAAAAACCTCTGATTGCAAAGCTCATTGTGCCAAATCGGGTTGGAGAACCGAGAACCAGAAAATTGTAGTCTTTTGCGCTTAGCTTCTTTACGTCCTTCACGTAGAAGAGGTCAACTTCTATTCCAGACTCTTTCAGTGTCTCTGCAATGGTTTCTGCGATTGTCTTGGTGTTTCCGTAGGAGGTGTCATAAATAACTATGCCCTTCATTTTCAAACCTGCTACTTGAAGGTTAGTGTTTTTCTTCTCTTAACACTTGTTCCTCCAACCTGCGGTCCGCCGTTGGTTGGTTTGGGTTAAAGTTTTATCCAAGCGCGCAAAACAAACAATTAGATAAAAAAAGTGGTGATGTCAGCCTTTGCACCTAGGTTGGTGCAGTAGCTGACGTTGTCGGTTGTGTCTGTTGGGGTCTCATCTTGAAGAAGGCAATTGCTAGTAACAGCGCAGAAATCCAGATTAGGATTAACCCTATGCCGAAAAGAATGATTAACACTGCGCCTATGAGAAGTAGTAATCCAGCAGTTGAGAATAAGCCAACGCCTGATTTTACTGAAAGCGTTACTAGTGAACGCCTGATAAAGAATGCTGTGATTATAAAGAATACCCATAGTATAATGAACGCAACGAAAATTCCTGTAAGGAGAGGCATAATGTTGTCCAGAGTAAGATTCGACGTGTTTGGGGTTAGACCAGAAAGTGCCGACCAGTCACCATTCCAATCTGGGAAAATCGTGTGCAGGAAATCAGTTAGCGAAGTTAGAACCATAATGACGACCGTTGCTATTGAAATTACGCCGCCAACTATTCCTATTATCAATCCGTAAAGTGCGTTGTTGAAAATACCTCCTTCTCTGTAATGGCTAGCCAGATTGTACAGAGCAACCATGACAAGTATTAGACCTACAAGCTCGATGACGCCGAAGTAATTAATGTATGGTAAAATTCCAATGAACATCAGCAGTGCGCCGACTCCGCCCAAGATTTTGCTATTTTCTATCGACATTCTTTTGTCCCAAGAACATCGTCTAAGTGCGTAAAGAATAAAAACTTTGCTTAAGATGCAGCGCGCCAAAAGGTGGAGTTTTGTTTATTTGCGTTTTCGAAATAGTTGAATTCCTCTGATTGTTGGACGTCTTGGAATCCGTTTTCCATGAGTTGATTGGATAAAACTTTACCCCAACCACTACCAACCAACAACAGAAACCATGGCGCGTATTGACCCGCGAGATGCTGCGTATCTGGTGGCTCCAATATTGATTTCGAATCCAGTAGGTTAATATGCGACGCCCCCTATTCTGCTGTAGCAAGCAAGATTTTTTGCCCGCGAAATCGTGAAACCGGAGTATTCCGTTTTGCTTTTAGCATATCCTGCTAGAAAAGATTCGAGGTGAGAATATGCAAAATGTTAAGGAAATGGAAGAACTGATGAGAAGAATCGAGATTTGGAAGTGTCGAGCTATAGAACATCAAATGCGATACTCATAAACCTCCTATTTTTTTGGGGTGCTAAAGCTTTGGCTAGAAAAAAGAGATTGTTGAATTCGTCTTGTTAATAAGCTTTGCGAGCGCTATGCAACACGTTTCTTTCCAAGTTTAGCCTTCGTGGCGATGAAGAAAAGACGCTGTAATTCTATCAATGAGACGTCTTTTTGTTGTTGCCCAAGTCCAGGATATACTGCCTTGAATCTCCAACCAGTTTTCTGGAAGATGTCGATCAGTTCGTGAAGGCTCCAAATACGATGGTCAATCGTAACCTGCTTTTCGAGGAAGAAGTTTTTGTCATCTTTTTGAACTAGATAAGTCCAAGTGGTTCTCATGCGTGAAGTTTTTGCATCAAATGTCCTGTCTTCCAAGACTATCAGATTCTCATAGCGAGAAAATCCATGTGGCTGGAAGTTCCTAACAATCCAGTCTCTGTTCATGATTTCCAAGGCAAAAAACCCTGTAGGACAAACAAGACTGCAACACTGACGCAAAATGTCAGCGTTAGTCTTATCATCGTAGAATCCGAAAGAAGTGAAGAGGTTGATTATGCCGTCGAATTTCTCGTTGGCAAGAACTTTACCGATCTTGCGCATGTCTGCCACTTTGAAACGCACTTTGTCAGCGACTTGCTGGCTTTTGGCACGTTTGTTGGCGATTTGGATGTAGTACGGCGACAGATCCGTTCCAAGAACGCTGATGCCTCTTTTTCCAAGCTCGATTGAATGTCTGCCGATGCCACAGTTAAGGTCCAAGATTCTTCGAGGCTTGAATCCTTCTGCACTGAGATATTTTAGAAGAAGGTCTACTTCATCGCCTGCAATTGAAACGCGTTCTTCTAGGGTTTTAACGGAGTTCGGGGTGGTTCACGAAAAGGTCTTCTGTCCAGTGAGACATGGGCTTCTTCCTCTAAGCATTGGTAGAATGCATGAAGTATTTCAAAATTGTCTCTCTTACGCAACAAACGTGTGTGCAACACAAGGATTTATTTTGAATCCAGTTCTAAGGCTTGTTTTATATAGTATCTAAGAGCTTCTTTGTTTACGATGTCCATGTTTTTGATTTTTACATGTTTTGACACTTTACCCACGCCTTTGAGAAGACCGTATTTGTCTTCAAATTCTGCTCCTCGGGAAAAGGCGAAGATAATGTCTTTTTTGGTGGGGCTGATTACGGCTAGGATGTGTTTTCTTTTGTAGGCGGGGATTCCGTAGCTTATTACTTTGACATCTGGAACGATTTCACGCATAATCATCCGAAGCATCGACACAATATAACGATGTTCTGGAATACTTTGGTTTTGACAAACCCACACTCGCAACTGTCTGTTTTCTTACACTCACTCTAAGCGTCGGCACTAGCGCGATTGCAACAACTTCGAACAATCAACTTATTAACGAGGCGTGACAAAACCCTAAGCAGGGTGTAATGTATGAAAGGTTTCAAATCCAATATCGAGAAGGATACTTTGGGCAACATTAATTTTTAGACGCGTGCTCTACACTGGTAAACACAGTCAGCTTGTACTGATGAACCTCAAGCCTGGTGAAGAAATAGGTGAAGAAGCTCATAAGACCATCGACCAGTTTTTTAGATTTGAGAAAGGTGAAGGTGTGGTTTCTATAGATGGCGTGAAGCACAAGGTCGTTGATGGAGACGCTGTAATAGTGCCTGCTGGTGCAAGACACAACGTGATAAATACGTCCAAGAATACGGAACTGAAGTTGTACTCGATATACTCGCCGCCTGAACATCAAGACGGTACTGTACGCAAGACAAAAGCGGACGCGCTAGCGAAACCAGAGGAGTTCGACGGCAAAACTACGGAATGACCCCGCTTTCTTTTCTATACCTCGGGAGCCAAAGTCGGTCATCTTTTGTGTGATTCGTAGAGTTTGCGTCTGTAGTATCCTTGTGCGGTGTACAGCGCTCCAACAGGATTATGACATAAGACGCGATCCTTGGCAACCAAAACTGTCACAGGTGCCTCAGAATATTTGATGAAAGCAGAATCATGCCCTACGCAAAGTCCCACAATTATGTTCAACTCTGTTTTCGCCTTGTTCATGATCAGTGCTTGTGCTACAGGATTGCAGATCGGCTCGAACGTGCCTGGACGCACTTTATCTCTATCTTTCAATCCTAACTCTTCTTTTGGAACGCCCCCAGTTTTGCAGAAGACAAAAGTCACTTGAAAACCGTTGGATTCAAGGATATCCGTCAGCGCTTTTCCCTCTTTGGCCAATCCTATACAACAGGCAACACCGAGCCTTACGAAGTTCATCCTTCGAGCAAATTCCATCGTATCCTCAACTCGAGTCCACTTCATGTAACCCTCTGACTCCACCCGAGCTGAAGCACGAGCTAATTTTTTCACATCAGGTTTTTCGTACTCTCTTCTAGCTTTTGCTAGAACATCTTTCTCAATGTTCATCGGACAAGAATCCAGCTTGGACGTTACTCCTGTCTGTTCAGGGTGTTCACACACGAAGACACTACATTTGCTACATTTAACCATAATCTCTCGCCGGCATGATTAGGTTGCTGTTGAAGAACTTATGTCTTAGTGCTTGTACATTGTAAATTCCCATTTGCACCATGAGCCTTGAGGCTGCTTATCTGGTGGGCATACCAAACATTTCATTTCCACCTCGGGATTCAATGTCTTTGCGAACTTCTTCAAATATCCAAAACGCACTTTTTTACAGGGAAACTCAACCAGTCCTTTGCCTATACGAACCTCTTGAGCCCTACACCTGTCAATGGCGAGAGTAGCCCTCTTGTTTCCGATTTCGATAGTCTGGAAGGGTTAATCTAGTGCCCAACTGGATTTATGTAAAAGACCAATAATAGTTGCCAAATCAGGGTTTTCTCCGACTTTGAACATTCGCTGCAAAACCTTGGCTTCGATTGCAGCCATATTTCCCCAGACTTCAGCGTCAATTTCAGTTGCAGCTTCTGTTCCGAATTTTCTTTCAATACCAAAAAAATACAAACCATCAACCCTCCAGATGTTGCGTATTTGCAGAAAGTAATAATCAAGCATTTTCTCAAGAGGCATTTCTGAGAGCGTCTTACGGTCTTCTTGACTCCCAGGAGGATATTCACTCATTTCTTTCACCCAGCACTTCCATGCTTATATGATTAGCCATATGAAAAGCTATTGTTCCGATTTCATGCTTTCGGCATGTTGTGTTTCCCGCGTGTTTATGCGAAACGTTTAAAAGAGTTATGAATACTTATTCATAACTTATGCCTAGACCAAGAATCTGCCGACGAGTTTGCTGTGAACCGGGCGCAACCTACTTCAAGCCAAGAGGTATTCCGATGACTTCCTTGGAAAGCGTCAGCTTAACCGTGGATGAATTCGAGGCAATACGATTGAAAGATCTTGAGGGATTAGAGCAGACAGCCGCTGCTGACAGCATGCACATATCGCAACCTACCTTCCACAGAGTAATAGAAGCAGCAAGAAAGAAAGTGGCAGATGCATTGGTTAATGGCAAAGCCATACAAATAGAAGGAGGAGATTACGTGCCAAACACGAATAGAAAATTCAAGTGCCTCGATTGCAGCCATGAATGGGAAGAACCTCATGGAAGGAGGAGACCCAAAGCATGCCCAAAATGCGGAAGTAAGAATATTCACAGGGCTCCTGAGGACAGAGGGTATGCTAGACTTGGAAGAGGTCACAGAGGTCATTTTGAAATTTGAAGGAGTTATGGAATTGACGGGCATGCAAGAAGTAACATTTAGAGAAAAGCAGTTGCTGGAGCAAGAGAAGCAGCTCAAGACCAGAATGAACAAGATCAAACAAAAAATAGCTGTGTTAAGTGGAAAAGGAGGCGTGGGCAAAAGCACAGTTGCTGTGAATTTGGCCGTTGCCTTCGCGATGCATGGACACAAAGACCGCATTGGAATTCTTGACGCAGACATACACGGTCCCAGTGTGCCGAGAATGCTAGGACTCACAGGTCAAAGACTTCAAGCAGGTCCGCCAGGAGCCTTTCCGCCCTCGGGCACCTTGGGGATAAAGGTTGTTTCAATGGATTTCCTGCTACCCGACGAAAATGCACCCGTGATTTGGCGTGGACCGTTGAAGATGACGGCAATCCGCCAGTTTCTGTCAGAAGTGGTATGGGGAGATCTCGACATTCTGTTGATTGATCTTCCTCCAGGAACAGGCGATGAACCGCTAAGTATCGCTCAACTGTTGCCAGAAATGGACGGAGTCGTGATAGTGACAACCCCACCAAAAGTTTCGCAAGCAGTCGTCAAGAAGTCAGTCGTTTTTGCGCGACAGCTTGGAATGCCCATTATCGGGGTAATAGAAAACATGAGCGGCTTCATTTGCCCTCATTGCGGAAAGAGATCGGACATATTCGAGTCTGAAGGCGGACGTAAAATAGCTGAGGAATTGAACATTGCATTTCTTGGAAGCATTCCGATTGATCAGAGAATCTGCGAGGATGCTGACCGGGGAGAGCCCTTCATCGTTGAACATCCTAACTCTGCAGCTTCAAAGTCATTCATGGAAATCGTCAGCAAGATTGAGGATTTTCTGAAACATGGGAAACTAGCTAGTGAAAAGGGGAGGTGACGCAATGAAATCTAAAGTTATTGTTCCGGTTTCGGACAAGAACGGTTTGAATGCAAGAATAGCGGAGCATTTTGGAAGAGCACCCTTCTATGCCGTTGTAGAATTGGAGAACGACGGAAAAGTCAAGAGCATCACAACCTTGGAAAATAAGGGTGAGCATTTCGGAGGTCAAGGACATATGCATGAACACATATTGGAGCAGAAACCGAATGCGATAATAACATATGGAATGGGCCCAAGAGGGTTAATCGGATTTCAAGAAGCAGGAGTAACAGTGCTGAAAGCAGACGCAGACACTGTAAAAGACGTGATTGCCTCCTACAATGATGACAAGTTGCAGGAGTTAACTGAAGGTTGTCATCATGCACACCATCACTGAGACAAGAAACGCACGCGTGTGCATTACTCAAAGATTCAATACATTTAGCGAGGTGAGAGAGGTGAATAGTATGAGAAAATTGACGGTAGTTGTTCCAACCGAAAAATACGATGGTTTGGAAGATGTTGTTTCTGAAGTATTCGGCAAAGCTAAAACTTTCACCATGGCGGACGTTGAAGAAAACCATGTTAAAAATGTAATGGTATTTGAGAATCCAGCGTCCTCTTACAAGCATGGTTCTGGACCAATCGTGGCAAATAAGTTAGCTGATCTCAAAGTAAATTTGGTACTGACCACTAAACTCGGTCTAGAGGTTTCTGAATTGCTTAAACAGCATAACATAAAAACGATCTCGGTTAGACCAGGCACAAGGGTCTTAGATTCAATAAAAGAAGCCATGTTCAAATCAAAAACCAAATGCATAAGCAAAGCACGACGCAAAAGCAACGATTAACTCTCATTCGCGCGTGTGCGTACTTTGTAATATCTAGAGTAAGTAAATAAGAGTAGGAGTAGAAGCTTAAGATAGGCAAGCAGTAGTTTGTTGTTTTATTTGTATGGTATGTATTCTTTTCCTAACAATTCTCGTGCAATAACGGTTCTTTGTATGTTGCTCGCTCCTTCCGCACCCACACAGTAGCTCATTATTCCCCGCAAACCCATCTCCAACGGACACTCCTTCGTATACCCATAAGCACCCATCCAAACCATCGCATGCTTATACACGTCAAAAGCCAAATGCGGCGCAATCAACTTACACGCAGCAATGTACCTGCCAACCTCTAACGCTGAAAACCTGTTACTCTTATACTTCATGTCGTTCATCCAAGCCGTACGATACGTAAGCGACCGCAAACCCTCAAGCTGCGCCCAATCATCAGCCAACTCGAACTGAATCCCCTCAAACTTGCCAATCGGCCTACCAAACGCCTTACGCTCCTTAATGTACTCCATCCCAATGTCCAACGCACGCCTAGCCGCACCCACACAAACAGCCGCAATCAGTATACGAGCATTATCAAAGCCCTCCATCGTCAAATAAAACCCCTTATCAACCTCGCCAATGCGGTTAGCATCAGGAACCTTAACATCCTCCATCTTGAAACCGCCCGTCGAAATCGCCATCCGTCCCATGTCCTCAAACCGCTTGTTAATCTCAACACCCTCCGCGTTCATGGGCAAATAAAACCCCGTCATACCCCTATGCATAGCTTCAGCCGGCGCAGACGAAGTCCGAGCGATAACAAAATAACCCCCACCAAGCTTCTTAGCCTCTTCCGTTCCGCTGATGTACATCTTCTCGCCGTTCAAAACCCAGCCATTCCCATCCCTTTTAGCAGTGGATTTGAAAGCCGCAACATCCGAACCCCCGCCCGACTCAGTAGAAGCAATCCCGATAAACGCGTCGCCCTTGAACGCCTTGCGCATAACTTCTTCCCGCACTTTTTCACTGCAATACCTGTCAACAACAAAACCCCAAGAAGACTCAACAAGCCAAAGCACCGGCAAAGCAATACTCACATCAGCATAACCAAGCTCCTCCGCAGCAACACAAGCCGTAACCCAATCCGCACCCGTGCCACCATGCTCCTGCGGAGCCGTCATAACAAGCAAACCCATATCCGCCATGCTCTTCAAAACCTCACGAGGAATCTCACCCTTACTATCCATCTCTCTAATCTTCTCCAACGGCAAATTCTTCTGACACCACTCACGTATGGCATTCCTGAAAAGCTCCTGCTCTTCCGTGAAACCGAAATCAACCATGAACCTTCACCCTTTGAACCTCAACTATGGAAGTTAGGCATATAAAAGTTGCCAGAAAACTAGCACAAAACCTTCGACACAAGCAAGTCAACAGTACTCTGATTAAGATGCAAACCAAGCTTCTCCTGCCCAACACCCAACGCCAAACCCAACAACTGCGTATAATAAACAACAGGAACGTTCAACTTCACACCCACAGTAGAAGCCGCTTCCTTCTGTTTAGCATCAAATATCAACGCACAATCAGGACAAGAAACCACCAACCCATCCACCGACAAGTTCTGCAAAGCCTTAAGCTTGCCACCCGCAAGCGAAAGCGCCGAATCAACATGACTATACATCAAAGCAGAACCACAACAATCCAGCTTCTCAGCATAATCAACACTCTCCACGCCCAAAGCACCAACCAACTCATCCAGCTTCCGAGGACTCTCAGCATCATCCACCCTCCCAAGGTCACTGTAACGAACAAGCTGACAGCCCACATGACTCGCCAACTTCAAACCCTTAAGCGGCTTAACCACCGCCCCCTTAACCCCATCCAAACCAACATGGTCATGAAGCAAATCAATAACATGCCAAACCTTAACGTCAGAACGATACTCTAAGCCCTCTTCCTTCAACAAACCAACAATCTTCTGCCTAAACCTCTCATCCTTCTCAACAACTTTTCTCGCTTCCGAAATCACAAAGTGACAACGATTACAAGGAACAAGCAAATCAGTTAACCCAGTCGCCCCAGCCAAAGCCAAAACCCGCACCCCAAGATACGTAGCCGCAAAATCGTTAACACTCTTAACAGGATCACCACAACACACAGCCTCGGGCAAGTCAACAAGCTCAACACCAAGCCGCGGCAAAACCTCCCGAACCGACAATTCATACGCGTACTGACTTGTCAGTATCCTGCAACCCCAAAAAACCGCAGTTTTCAAGCTTCCCGCTCCTCCAAAGCCTTCAGAAAAACCGCCTGAAAACTCTCCTTCGGACTGGCAAGCTTGGGCAACTTTAGGCTTTCGCGGTCAAAAGTCTTCATCTTTTTCGTTGTAACTTTCTGGCAAGCCTCAGCCAACCCGCTTTCAAGAACCTGCGACACCGCCTTCATGTACGCCTCAGGCACTTTCACTTCTCTTTCCACAGCCAGATTCCTCAAAGCCATTATTACATGATAGGGCGACGCCTTCTGAGGACAACGCTGAACACACTTTAAACACGTCACGCAAGTCCAAATGATATCCGAAGAAGCCAACTCATCAACAAAACCCAAGTTAACAAGCTTCTCAACCTCATGAGGCTTCAACTCCAAAAGCTTCAACGCCGTACATCCACTCGTACACTTGATGCACTGAAAACAGTTCACAAGCTCCCTGCTACGAAGCTTCGCCAAAATCTTCTCACGTGATTCACGGTTCGGCTTGGCCATGGACATCAGATCAACCAGGCTCAAAATCAGCTTCCTCCCTTAGCTTCGGCTTCTGCAAACGCCGCCTGAACCTGAGCCACAACCTGCTTACTCCCATACTGCTGAATCGTAATAGCGCCAGTCGGACACGCCGCACTACACAAGCCACAACCTTGACACATGGCTTCAACAACCTCCGCCCTTAACGCTTCACCTTCTCCCTCTTTCTTCATCTCAATAGCCACGAACGGACAGAGTGACTCACAAACCCTGCATCCGCTGCACAAGTCTTTGTCCACAACTGCCTTTAAAGGCTCAAGCTCAATCTCGCCCTTCGACAACAAATCAATGACTTTTGCAGCCGCGCCACTCGCTTGAGCCACAGTGTCTGGAATATCCTTCGGTCCTTGACACGCGCCTGCGAGGAAAACGCCTGCCGTTGAGCTTTCCAGCGGACGCAGTTTGGGATGCGCCTCCAACAGAAAACCATCCGCACTCCTGCACGCATGGAACAACTCGTTAATCTTTTCAAGGTCAGCATTGGGTACAAGCCCGTTAGCAAGCACCACCAAGTCAGCATGCATCTCCAAAAGCTTATTCGTTCCCCTCTCGTAAACGTCAAAGTAGAGCGAACCATCCGCAGCGCCGCGAACGTCAGACGGGATACCCGCCACAAAGTTAACGCCCAAATCTCTAGCACGCCTGTAGAATTCTTCGTATCCTTTGCCGAAAGACCGCAAATCGTTAAAGCAAACGTAGATATCCACGTCTTCGCCGAGTTTTTCGTGAGCAAGAATCGCCTGTTTCAACGTCACCATGCACCCGACACGACAACAATACTCATGGAAACGCTTATCCCTAGAACCCACACACTGAACAAAAACAATAGTCTTAGGCGGCTTACCCGTTTTTGGAGACAAAATCTTGCCGCCAGTCGGTCCTGACGCATCCGAGATTCTCTCAAACTCGATGTTAGATATCACGTTTGGAAACCTGCCATAACCAAACTCTGCCATTCTTGATGCATCAAAAACTTCCGAACCTACTGCGATTACTATTCCGCCGACCTTAAGCTGAACGGTTTCAGGCTTCTGCTTGAAATCTACGGCTTTAGCCTCGCAGGCTTCAAGGCATTTGCCGCAAACGTCTTTCTTAAACTTCAACCTCAGACAATAATCAGGGTTTATGACTGCTACTTTCGGCACGGCGTGCGAAGAATAGATAGATACTGCACGAGTTTGGCTTAGGTTTTCGTTAAACTTGTCAGGAACTTTGACAGGGCAGACTTTGACGCATAGTTCGCAGCCCACACACTTGTTTTCAGACACGTACCGAGGCTTCTTGAGGATTGAAACCTCATAGTTTCCAACAAAACCCTTCACGTCAACAACTTCAGAATTCGTCAACAACGTAATATTCTGGTGCTTAGCAACATCAACCATCTTAGGCGTCAAAATGCAAGCGCTACAATCAAGCGTGGGAAACGTCTTATCCAACTGTGCCATGCGCCCGCCGATGCTAGGCGTCTTCTCCACGAGGTAAACTTTGAAGCCCGCGTCAGCCAAGTCAAGAGAAGCCTGTATTCCAGCAATTCCGCCGCCGACAACCAGAACGTTCTTCTCAACGCTGACCTTGCGTTTTTCCAACGATTCTAACAGCCTCACGCGTGCCACACCCATTCTTACAAGCGCCTTAGCCTTCTCTGTCGCTCTCTTAGGCTCTTGCGCATGAGGCCAAGAAACCTGCTCCCGCAAGTTGACGATTTCCACTAAATAGGGGTTCAAGCCAGCCTCTGCAACCGCCTTGCGGAACGTTTCTTCATGCATCCGCGGCGAACACGTCGCGATAACAATCCTGTCGAGCTTATGAGCCTTGATGTCCTTCTGAATCATGCGTTGGCCGGGTTCGGAACACATGTAAGTATAATGCTTAGCTAGAACAACATCTGAGAGACCTTTGGCGTATTCTGTGACCTTTTCAACGTCTACCGTGCTAGCGATGTTTAAGCCGCAGTGACAAACGTAGACGCCTATGTTGACCATACGCAAAGCCGACCGAAACCATGTTTAAAATAGCTTGAGGGTTAAACCCTTCTATTATCCTTTATGCGTCAAAACGTAAAATTACAATGAAGCTTCTATGCGTTCAACGATTAACCATAAGACTAATTATCGAAGAAAGCATACAATCTGTGTTATGGATAAGATGATTCAGATAAACGCACCACAAATCAGCAAAGAAGAAATCGACGCAGTCATTAAAGTCTTGAAAAGCGGCGGGCTCACCCACGGAATCGGGGCGGGTCCAATGGTTACCGAATTCGAAAAAGCATTCGCCGGTTTTGTCAAAGCAAAACACGGCATAGCCGTAAACACGGGAACAGCAGCCTTGCACTCGACGCTTGCAATGGCAGGAGTCAAAGCAGGCGATGAAGTAATCCTACCAAGCTTCACTTTCGTCGCCACCGCCGAAGTTGTCGCGTTAATCGGCGCAAAGCCAGTCTTTGTCGACATCGACCCTGACACCTACGACATCTCACTGAAAGCTGTTGAAAAAGCCATAACGAAAAAGACGAAAGCCATCATGCCAGTTGACCTTTACGGCTTGCCTGCAGACATGAAACCCCTCAGAGAAATAGCCGACAAACACGGGCTGAAAATCATCGAAGACGCGGCGCAAGCACACGGAGCAACTTACAACGGAAAGCCTCCGGGAACGTATGCTGACGCTGCTTGTTGGAGCTTCTATGGAAGCAAGAACATGACTACCGGCGAAGGCGGAATGATAACCACGAACGATGCTGAAATCGCTGAAAAAGCGCGTTACATGCGAAGCCATGGTGAAAAAGTGAAGTACGAATCGCTCATGCTTGGGCACAACTATCACATGCCCGAAATCGAAGCAGCGATAGGCATTGCTCAACTGAAAAAACTGCCAAAGTTCGTTGCCAAAAGACGCGGAAACGCGAAAAAACTGACTAGGCTTTTGCAGAAGTCGAAGAAACTGCAGACGCCGATAGAGCCGAAGGGCTTCAAGAGCAGCTGGTACATGTACACTGTCAGATTGAAGAACGCAAAGCGCGAAAAAAGAGACAAAGTCGTGGAGCAACTGAAGCAAAACGGCATAGGCACGCTCGTATGCTACGTGAACCCCATACATCTCATGCCATACTACCGCAAGTTTGGAAAATATAGGCTTCCAGTAACCGAGAAAGCGTCAGCGCAAGTGTTTTCGTTGCCAGTTCATCCAGGCGTAACTCCAAAGCAGGTTGACTTTATCGGAGAAACGGTTCTTCATCTGTTACGTTAGACTTTCCACGCTAGGTTTAAATAGAATCGTAGGCAAGTATTGAACCCGAATCGGGGTTTTACTGGGGAATCTAACATGGAGAAGGTTAAAGTTATTATAATGGGCGCGGCTGGTAGAGATTTCCATAACTTCAACGTCTTCTTCAGAAACAACGACGCCTACGAAGTTGTGGCGTTTACGGCCACGCAGATCCCAGGGATAGAAGGACGAACCTACCCAACCGAGCTTGCAGGTCCAAACTATCCGAACGGAATACCAATTTATCCTGAAGAAGAGCTTCCAAAACTGATAAAGGAACACGACATCGACCAAGTTATTTTTGCCTACAGCGACGTTTCACACGAAACCGTCATGCACAAGGCTTCGATAGTTCTGGCAAACGGTGCAGACTTTCGTTTAATGGGACCGAAAGCAACGATGCTGAAATCAAAGGTTCCGATAGTATCAGTCTGTGCGGTTAGGACAGGTTCAGGAAAGAGCCAAACTTCACGACAAGTCGCAAAAATCCTGAAGAATAAAGGGTTGCGAGTAGCCGCTATCAGACATCCGATGCCCTACGGAGACCTTAGAGAACAGGTTTGGGAACGTTTTGCCTCGTACGAAGACTTGGACAGGTACAAGTGCACGATAGAAGAAAGAGAAGAATACGAACCGCACATTGACAACGGCATAGTCGTTTATGCGGGTGTTGATTATGAAAAAATTCTGCGGGAAGCCGAAAAAGAAGCAGACGTAATAGTCTGGGACGGGGGCAACAACGACGCCTCGTTCTACAAGCCAGATTTAAACATAGTCGTAGCCGACCCCCACCGAGCTGGACATGAACTTACCTATCATCCTGGAGAACAGAACGTTCGGATGGCGGACGTTATTATAATAAACAAGGTGGACACGGCTGACCCTGAGAAAGTGAGGCGAGTTAAAGAGAACATAAAGATGGTTAATCCCAACGCTAAAGTCTTGGATGCCGCCTCGCCAGTAACCGCTGACAAACCCGAGTTGGTTAGGGGAAAACGCGTGTTGGTAATCGAGGATGGACCAACGTTGACGCATGGTAACATGCCCTATGGGGCAGGAACGATAATGGCTAAGAACTCTGGCGCGAGCGAAATCGTCGACCCGAAGCCTTACGCAGTCGGCTCGATAAAAGAGACTTACAGTAAATACACGCATTTAGGCTCGATTCTTCCAGCGTTGGGCTACAGTGGAAAACAGGTAGCTGAGCTTAAAGAAACGATTGACCGTGTCCCGTGCGACGTGGTAATCATCGGCACACCAATCGACTTGAGAAGAGTCATAACCATCAGCAAACCAACCGTCAGAGTGAAGTATGAGCTAAAAGTGTTAGGCCCAGTCTCGCTGGAGCAGGTTCTAGAAGAGTTTCTCCAAAGAGGCAAGAAAAATTGAGCAGCGAAGAAACTGAAATCTCCCGCGTTAAAGTGAAGTTCATAATCGAAGGCGTGGGCGAAGCTGAAGGAGAGTTGGTGCGTTTTCTGGCACCCAGAACAGTGGACATGATCGTTAGAAAATTGCCGATAGAAGGCAGAGCCGCCCTGTACAAGGAAGAAATCTACTTCGAGACACCCATAAAGATGGGAGAAGAAAAAGCAAAAAGCACGGTGGAAAAAGGAACAATCGCCTTCTGGCCGATGGGAAGCGCCATATGTATCTTCTATGGTCAATCACAGCCATACAGCCCCGTGAGTAACCTAGGCAAGATAACCAAGAATCTTGAGCTGTTCAGCCAAGTTAAGAGTGGAACAAAAGTTAGAATGGAGCTTCTAGTAAGCTAGGGAACTTTCACTCCAAAACCTCAAGAGCCTCTCACACTCAGCCACAACTTCCTTGTCTTCACTTTTTATTTTTAATATGTTAAGAAACTCGATGCGTCTTTTAACCGAACGTTTCTCCGCAGTGCCACCGTAGTGAAGCTTGCCTTCCAGATACTCTTTCATGCCGTTTGCTTTTTGCACAAAAAGGCTGGCGGCATCCACAGGGTTTTCCACAGCGTATTCGTTTGCCCAGATCGCTGCATCGGCTTCGCGAAGCTGAGTCAAACCGTCAATCTCCACGATGCTGCGTAGATACGTTCTCAGAAAATCATAGTAACCAGCAACTTTAACAAGCTCGAGAACGCGCTCAACTTTTCGCTTGAATTTCGGCTTTCCTATTACCATAATCTGATGCTTGTGGCCCTTGTCAACGAGCTCTTTGGCTTTTTTGACTTCATCAGTAGTGTAGATTCTTTCGGGAAAACCCATTCGGATTCCTAGTTTCCTAGAAGTCGTGTGAAATAAAAAAGGTTGCTCAAATGCGAAGCTTAGTCAACTTTGTATATTTTGATGTTGTGGCTGCCTGAGACCAGTTGGATTTTGCCGTTTTCTTCCAGTTGCTCCAGATAATCTTTCGCCGCGCTCATGCGTATTCCAAGGCGCGAAGCTACGGAGTATGGTGTTAAAACGTTCATCTTTTTAATTTCACTGAAGACTTTTTCGTTTTTAATGTCTGGCGCGAGTATGCTAAGCATTTTCTTTTCTTTTGGCGGTCCCGTCTTTTCCTTTTTCTTCTTCTCTTTGTCTTCTTCGTCTTTCTTGTCTTGCATACGTTCCATTTGCTTTAGGTTAAGCTTCTTTTTGCCACCCATTTTTCTCAGCTTCTATCTTGTGAATGATTTCTTCGTGGTTCTTTAGGTTTTCTGTAATGAACTCAACAGCGTTATTTCAACTTTATGCTTGACTTTACTAAAAGAAAAGAGAAACTGGGGAAAGTTATCTGTTCATAACTTTCTTCGCGGCGATCTCGATGTCTTCTGCTTTGATGGTTTTTCTTCCAGCATGCATCGCGAAATCTAAGGCTTCTTTGGCTACTTTTACGCCGATCTCTTCTAACGCTTTTGCTAATTCTTTTGCTGCAGCTTCGCTTACTCTGTCAGCTCCAGCTTTTTTGCACAATCGATGCATTGGAGCTACAGCCAATTCTAATTCAACCATAAAGGGTTCTCCGTAGCCTCTTTTTGTATTTACAGCAATATTTAACGTTTATTGTTGTCCACTTGCCAAAAACAATCACATATATCCGAAACTATTCAGATGAAGAGGGAAATTATAAATGCACTTTGCGGTCTAGTTTTGTGAAAGCTGTGACTTAACATGAGGTTCGTTGATGCACACATACATCTTTCAGACGAAGAATACTCCAACGTCGTTGATGAAATCATAGCTGACGCTAAAAACGCGAATGTAGTGGCTCTAGTCTCAAACTCTATGGATCTAAAAACAAGCATCGAAGCCTGAAGCTGGCTGAGAAACACGAAGGAACAGTCTATGCTGCTCTGGGGGTTCACCCGTGGAACGTGCAAGCTTTAACAGAAACTGAGTTTCAGCAAACATTAGATTTCATCTCAAACCAAAAGGGACGCAAGAGACTTGTTGCAATCGGCGAGATAGGACTCGATTTCAAGTACGAGAAGATATGGGACAAACAGATGAAAGTCTTCGACGAAATGTTACGCTTAGCTGAAAAGCTTGATTTGCCCGCCATAATTCATTCACGCGGCACCACAGCACAGATTGTTGACATGCTTCCATCATACAAACTGAAAAAAGTCTTGCTGCACTGGTTCAGCAACCCGATAAGCGCGTTATCCAAAGCCGTGGAAAAAGGATATTACATCACAGAAGGAACCCCAACAGCCTATTCAAACGGCATACGCGATGTCGTAAGACGAGTACCGTTAACTAACCTGCTGACTGAAACAGATGGTCCAGTACGCTTTTTTAAACCACCCTTCGACGGTAAGAGAACCACGCCTGCTTTCATTCCAACGGTTGTTAAAGCCATAGCTGAGATAAAGAAGATGGATGCTGAAAAGGTTGCAGAGCAGATAATAGGTAACTTTGAAAGCTTTTTTGGGGTAAGGTTAAATTAGTCTTATGTTTTATGAGTGACTGTCTTAGTAAGATGGAGTAGAGGGAAAAGCTTGGGAAACGTGCGAACAGACCAAGTTAAACGTACAGCGAAGGAGCTTGTTAGGCGATTCCCTGACAAATTCTCAGACAATTTTGAGAATAACAAACGTTTTGTTAACTTGCTTTTGCAAGGAACCACGATGAAGATTAGAAATCAGATTGCTGGTTACATAACACACTCTCTTATTGCACCAGAGATGGAGCCTAAAGAGGAGACTGATAAGGAAGAAGGCGGCGAAGAAGCCAACTAATCCTTATTATAACATGCAGGATTGAAAAAAAGGGACTATGTCAGCATGATGGATGAATACAGAAAAGGATGGGCACTTCGATACTTGCGGGAAGCAAAAGCTGAGCTTCAAGCAGCAAGAAAAATGCCTTACATGGCACCAAGCCTCATCCTAGAAGCCATAAGAAAAGCGCGAAACGCCATCTACTACAGCCTAGGAGAACCAGCCTTCGTAGAAATCGCCGTAAGAGAAACAGCAGAGAAGACACAGACAATTGAAGACCCCATCCTGAAAACCTTAGTCGATGTTGAAGGCACAATACAGCAATTGGCTCAAGTGGAAGAAGTGAACGGAGAAATAGCCATCAAACAAGCCGACAGCCTAGTACAATTAGCCTCAGACATAGTTGAAACCATGATTGGCGAAAAAATAGAAGATTGAGGAAAGGTTTACCGTTTCTCAAGAGCCTTTGCCACACGGTCTAACGCTTTTTTGATATTTTCAACCGAGTTAGCAAAAGACAACCGTAGATAACCCTCGCCAAACTTGCCAAACGAAGTCCCAGGTAGAACAGCAACGCCACCATTGTAAAGCAGATGATCTCCGAGTTTGCGGCAATCCATGCCTGTCCCCTTTATGTTCGGAAACACGTAGAAAGCTCCACGTGGTTTCTTGCACGTTATGCCTTTGATGTTGTTTAAGCCTGAAACTATTACTTCTCGGCGTTTCTTGAATTCAGCCACCATTTTTTCAGGCTCTGTTTGTGGTCCTTTTAAGGCTTCAACGCCTGCCATTTGAGTAAACGTGGAAGTGCAGGAGTTCGAGTTAGTCATGAGCTGCGCACATTTTTGAGCCAAATCCTTGCGCATCACACCATAACCAAGGCGCCAACCTGTCATGGCGTAAGTCTTTGAGAAGCCATCCAACAGGATTGTTTTTTCCTTCATGCCCGGAAACTGGGTGATGCTCTCATGCTTGCCCTCGTATATTATCCTGCTGTAAATCTCGTCAGCAAGCACGAACACGTCGTCTCTGTCCACAACGCAGTCAGCTATAACATGCAAGTCTTCTTTGCTCAAAACGCCACCTGTCGGGTTCTCAGGCGAGTTAATGATTATCATCTTTGTCTTCTTCGTTATTTTTTGCTTGATGTCTTCAGGATCCATGCTGAAATCGTTCTCTTCTTTGAGCGGAATGGGTACTGGCTTAGCGCCGACGAAGTTTATCAAGGATTCGTAGATTGGAAAACCAGGGTTTGGATACAATACTTCCTCGCCTTGGTTGACTAAGGCTAGTATGCTGAAGAACATGACAGGTTTGGCACCGGGCGTTACGACAACTTCGTCTGCTGTGACTTCGAGGTTTCTGGTTTTTGAGATGTATTCAGCTATGGCTTGTCTGAGTTCGGGTATTCCTGCAGATGGAGTGTAGTGTGTGTAGCCTGTGTTGAGAGCTTTTATTGCTGCGTCTCTGATGTTTTTTGGCGTGTCAAAATCTGGCTCGCCGATTTCCAAGTGCACAACATCTTTTCCTTGTTTTTCAAGCGCCTTTGCTTTTGCGAGCACTTCGAAGGCAGTTTCGGTTCCCAAGGTTTCCATTCTTTTTGCAAAGACGGAATCCAACATAAATCACCTTATTTGAAGGAACTTAAAAGTAAAAAGTGGGAGGTATTTAACTATTACACTGCGATGGTTCGCAATTTTATGTTTAAAACAGTTTTGACAGCGGTCGCACTTTCAATACGTCAAGGTTAACTAGGTTCGGCGGCTTTCTTCCTTCAAAGAACGAGACTAGGTTGTCAGCTACCATTTCAGACATTTTGGAACGAGTCTCAAGGCTTGCACTTGAAATGTGCGGCGCAACAACCACGTTCTCAAGCTTGAGCAAAGGATTATCCATGGGCGTGGGTTCCTGCTCGAAAACGTCGAGCCCTGCACCCGCGATTCTTCCTTCCTTCAAAGCTTCGTACAACGCTTTTTCGTCAACGACAGGTCCGCGTGAATTATTGATAAGGTAAGCAGTTTTCTTCATGAGCCTGAGCTTCTCTGCGTTTATCAAGTGATGTGTTTCTTTCATGAGTGGAACATGGATGCTTACGTAATCTGATTCTTTCAAGAGGGTGTCAAGGTCAACTTTTTTGGCGTTCAAGTCCTTCTCGATTTCTGGTCGCGGTATGACATCGTAGAAGAGTATTTTCATGTTAAACCCCGTCGCTCTTTTTGCCACAGCGTACCCGATTCTGCCCGCCCCGACCACACCTATTGTCGCGTTGAAAACGTCTCTGCCAGCCAGCATGTTTGGATGCCACCCGACCTTCCATTTGCCACCACGAACGTACCTGTCTGCTTCAGCCACACGTCTTGCAACCGCCATGAGCAGAGCCCAAGCAAAATCCGCCGTGGTGTCTGTCAAGACTTCAGGCGTGTTCGTAACGTATATTCCTCTTTTCGTGGCTTCAGCGATGTCTATGTTATCGAAGCCCACAGCCAACTGCGAAACAATCTTCAGCTTAGGTGCGGCATTGAAGACTTCGGCGTCTATCTTGTCAGACAAAAGCGAAGCCAAAGCGTCAACATTCTTGGCTTTCTCGATAATTACGTTTTTCGGCGGTGGAGCATATTCAGGCCAAACTTCCGCGTCAAAATGTTTTTTTATGATATTCAAGCCTCTCTCGGGAAGCTCTCGAGTGACGTAAATTTTAGGTTTCGGCATACGATTCACCATGATTTTGTTTGCGGAATTCTTTATTAGCATTAACTTATTACACTTACGCATCAACCATGAAAAACCTCAACATGGGTTATACATGATAACGATAGAAAACAAACAACAGCTCGTCGAAAACGGTGAGACGCCGTTAAACAGAAAAGCCAGAAAACTAACCCTCGAAAGCTTGGAAGCCGCATTGAACGCTGTGGACCCAAAGAAGATAGTGAAGTCGAAACTTCATCTTAACGATTCAACGCTTAAAGTGGATGGCCATTCTTTTGACCTGGAAAGGTTCAAGCACGTTTACGTGGTGGGCGGCGGCAAAGCAAGCGGTTCGATGGCTGAAGGACTAGAAGAAATTCTGGGCAATCGGATAACGAAAGGAATCGTTAACGTGCCAAAAGGAAGCAAGCTGAAAACACGAACAATATTGCTTCACGAAGCCAGTCATCCCATGCCAGATGAACATGGCGTGGAAGGAACACGTCGTATGGTGGAGATTGTCGAACAAGCAGAAAAAGATGACTTGATTATTTGTTTGATTTCAGGCGGCGGCTCGAGCCTCATGCCGTTACCACGCGGAGAGATTTCAATCTCCGACAAGAGATTGATCACCGACGCTTTGCTCAAGAGTGGAGCCACGATAAACGAGATTAACACCGTTCGCAAGCACATATCCGACTTAAAAGGCGGCTGGCTTGCGAAAAAAGCCTATCCCGCTACCATTCTGAACTTGATTCTTTCGGATGTGGTTGGCGACCCGCTGGATTTTATTGCTTCAGGCCCTACGGTTCCAGATTCCACTACGTTCAGTGACGCGTTGAATATTCTGAAAAAGTACAAGTTATGGGAGAAAACGCCAGAATCAATCAAAAAAGTGCTGCTAGAAGGGGAAAAAGGTATTGTCCCTGAAACGCCTAAAGCAGGTGACGCCGTCTTCAAGAATGTTGTCAATGTTGTTATCGGCAACAGCAGAATCGCAGGTTTAGCAGCTTGCCAACATCTGAAAACTTTAGGTTTGAACACGTTGTTATTGACGGCAACGATGGAAGGCGAGGCTCGCCACGTGGCAAAAGTGCTTGCCTCAATCGCCCGTGAAGCTTCAATATCAGACAATCCCGTTGCGAAACCAGCAGGCATAGTTGCAGGCGGAGAAACAACTGTGACGGTTGTCGGCAAAGGTCGGGGCGGCAGGAACCAAGAGCTGGCTTTGGCTACCGCGTTGAAGTTGAAAGGTTTAGACGGCGTGGTTCTGGCTTCGCTGAGCACGGATGGTGTTGACGGTCCGACGGACGCGGCTGGAGCGATAGTGGATGGAAAAACGCTTGCCCGAGCAGAAAAAACTGGGTTAAACGCTGACAAGTTTCTAGCTAACAATGATTCATGCTCGTTCTTTTCGAAGCTTGGCGAGCTTATATTCACCGGGCCTACAGGCACGAACGTCAACGACATTACTGTGATAGTGTCCGTGTAAGTTTATGGGAGTAGAACGCGGTGGTTGTGGCAGTCAAGTTTGTCGGCGTCTTCTGCAGCCTATCGGGCAAGAGCAAGCTTGACCTCAAACTGACAAAAAACACCATTTTGAGAGAAGTTATAAAAAAGATAGTTGAGGAATCACCTCAGCTTGCGCAGGCGTTGGCTAATCCTAAACCTAACATGCTTATACTCGTTAACGGAAAAGAGGTTAGCGTTTTAAATGGTTTAGAAACCGTTGTTAAAACAGGAGACGAAGTGGTTTTTGTTCCGGTCATGCATGGAGGCTAAAAGAATTGAGACTTTACGCAGTAAAGACAGAAACCATAACAGTAAACGACAACCTAACAGAAAAGGTTCTCGAAGCGTTGAAAAAACAAGACTTGCAGTTGGAAGACAACGACGTGCTAGCCTTAGCCTCAAAGATCGTATCCTACGCTGAAGGACGACTGATAAGATTAAGCGAGATCAAGCCTTCAGAAAAAGCCAAAAAACTCGCAACACGATATTCATTGAAGCCAGAATTTGCCGAATTGATCTTACGTGAAGCAGAGAAAGTTTATGGCGGAGTTGAGAAGGCCGTTTTGACGCTTAAGAATGGTGTTTTAACGGCTAACGCAGGAATTGACAACAAGAATGCGCCTGAGGGCTACGTGGTTTTGTGGCCAAGCGAGCCAGAAAAATCAGCGAAACGCCTTAAGGAAGAGGTTCGACGCAAGACAGGCAGACAAATCGCTGTTTTGATCGTGGACAGTGGTTTGATACCGCTTCGTGTTGGAACGGTTGGGTTAGCTTTGGCTGTGGCTGGGTTCAAGCCGATAAGAGACCACAGAGGTGAGAAGGATATTTACGGAAAACCGATAAGAATTACGCGGCATGCGATTGCAGACGATTTGGCGTGTTCGGCACATTTACTGATGGGCGAGGCAACCGAGAAAACTCCTGTAGTCTTGGTCAAGGATGCGCCGGTAGACTTTGATGAAGAGGTTTATGGTTCAAAGGACCTGATGATTCCCCTTAACGAGTGCATATTCATGTCTACTTTTCTTCGTGACCTGCACGATTCAAAATAGGCATGAGTTTTGCATTTTTTAAAACTTTATACAATGAAACGCCAATCAACGTGGAAGAAACTGCGATTATTGCTCTTTCCAACGGATAGTAAACCATGGTAACTTCCCATGTGCTCATCCAATAGCTTAAGTCGGCTGTTAAAATTAGCTCGAAAGTTAAAGAACCTGCGATTTGACCTGCTAAGGTTGAAGTCAGACAGGTGACTAGGAATGCGAAGACAAGTTTTGAATCATTGGCCGAGTCTAGTATTTTAGTAGATGTGAATGGTAAAGGCAACGCTAGGACAATAAACCCGATTATCTGAAACAATAGGTACTGTGGAAGAAGCCAAAACGGTCCAATAGTGGGATAGAAGGCGAGAAGGAGTAGAAGCGAAAGATAAAAAATCACTGAAACGGTTCGTTTGCCGATGCGAATCATACCGCTGCAGAATGCAGTCGCAACGCCTGAAGCGAGACTCGGCACTGCGAATGAGCCGAAGAAAAACCCAATTATTCCGCCGAACAGTGCGGACATTGTTCCTAAGTAAGGGCCTAGGATTATGCCTATCAACGGAGCCATCATCGCTGCTGCAGTTATCGCTTGTCCAGGTAAACCGATTATCGGGGAGATTTTGATAAAGCCGAAAACAACGTACAGTGCTGTGAAGGTCACGGTTAAGGCTAGATTCTTTGCTGAAAGCCTCGCTTGCATGGTCATTTTGTCGTCAGCTCCGTGTTTTTTGTGGAAAGCTAATTATTTGAAACTCTTTATAAATGAAGTATTATGCCTCACTCAATAGTCACTTTGACGACGGATTTTGGGTTAAGAGACCCTTACGTGGTAGAGATGAAAGCCGTAATTCTGAACATAATCCCAAGCGCAATTATTGTGGATGTGTCGCATGAAATAGAAAAATTTAACATGAGAATGGGCGCGTACACGCTGGCTTGTGCCTCTCCTTACTTTCCAACGGGAACGATTCACGTGGCAGTCGTAGACCTAGATGTTGGAACAAAATGTAAAGCCATACTGGTGCAAACCGAACAAGCCTACTTCATCGGACCAGACAACGGCATACTAAGTCTCGCAGCAAGGAATCAAAGCATAAAGCATGTTTATGAAATATCGAACAGGAAACTGATGCTGCCCAAGGTTTCAGGTACTTTTTATGGAAGAGACGTTTTTGCGCCCGCAGCTGCCTATTTAGCAAATGGCGTTTCGCCTAAAGAGTTTGGAACGGAATTGAGGGAAATTGAAAAATCAGCCTTCGCAAACGTAACTAGACGAGCCAACATGTTGATAGGCGAAGTTATCCACATAGACGATTTTGGTAATGTAATAACGAATTTTATGGCAGAAGACGTTGAATCAATGAAAGCAAAAACCGCCATAAGCATTAAGCTTAATGACGTTAGTCTGAAGTTGAAGTTTTGTAAGACGTATGCAGATGTTAAGAAGCAGGAACTGTTAGCCATAATTGGAAGTCACGGTTTCCTGGAGATTTCAATTAATAAAGGCAACGCTGCTAAGAAATTAAAAGCCAAAAGCGGAGACAAAATCTCGCTATTCGCCCCTTAAACCTAAACGAGAGATCATAATGCGAATATAATAGCGTTTTATATGCTAAAACACGTTCAGCGTTTCTTTCTCGGAAAGCATCGGTTGAGGTTCTGTTAACTTCTAGGGTGATTCATCTCCTTGTTAACAGTCGGGTGATAGCTTCTACATTATTGCTTCTATGATGTCTTTCAGTTGAGGTAATGTATTGATATTAAGGCAGAAGTCGCAAGCTTTCCACATTCTCTTAAGGTCTTCTCTCCGAGCAAGCCAACCACCACCATCGACAACGTTAACAAAATAATGTTCAGTATCTCCTTGCATTCTTTTATGCTGAAGATTCTGATAGAGAGTAATCATATCACTTGCACGAGTTGATTGCCCACTTGAGGTTGTCTCATCATAGCTTGACATGATAAGGATTCGAGGGTCCACAGCACAGGGAACCATCAAATCAACTTTCCTATCAACGAAAGCACAAGCTCCTTGAGCGTAAGTCTGGTGTGATATTCTCACCTGTTCCTTAATTCTTTCTTCTACAGCAAAACCTTTCATAGCGTTATACGATGCCATGTTCCTATCTTTCAGTTTGAAGCACAGGTCTTGCTCAGTAGTGTACTCGTTCAGCGTTTCAAGCCTAAGCCTTTCCCTGTAAACTTGTGGAAGAGTCGCCTTCAGTTTTGCATCGTTATATCCATTTAGAAGAATGGCAACAATTCGCTGAGCAAAAGGATTATGTCCGCTATTCTCTCTAATCTTGCGTTCAATTTTTTCAATATTCCACTCTCTCTCGTTAACTCGTTTACTCATTACTTCAGTAAGAGGAGCATCCAACTCTCTGACAAGTGAAACTATTCGCATAAACTTCTCTTGAGGTATGCGGAGAATACCAAGTATCCGTTTGAGAGCATCTCCCTGATTTAAAAGAAAATCAAGAACGTCTCCAGCATCAGGTCTTCCATGACCGATGTTTGCACTTCGAATCTGGTTTGCCTCAGACTCAATTTGAGCATTGAATTTTCCTTCGACATCCAAATCATATAAGAAGATAGTTGCTGAACAAAGGTATTCATTAAAGGTGAGTTTCGACGGTAGGCTTGGTTTCTGTTTTGGTGGCTGAGGCAAGTTGTTCATCTATGCTTATGAAGTATGGGAGCGATAGCTGTTTAAAACTTTCCCCATTTATCTTGAGCCTCTCAGTTTTTAGGAATGGTTCAATCTTGTCATAGTCCTTGCTTCTTATTGTTTGAATCCTATTTAGGAAAATTGAAACATAGCAACCGTTAATCCGTGAAGGGCGAGCCTCTCGCACTTTTCTTTTTGATATTTCGACATATTCATTGTCGATGTCTATACCTATGTAATGCCTTCCCATTTTTTTTGCAGCAACGGCAGTCGTGCCAGTTCCGATGAAAGGGTCCAAAACAGTGTCTCCTTCTTCAGTCACCATTAGAATCAAACGCTCAAGTAGATGAGTGGGCAATTGGCATGGATGGACATCTCTCCGAGAGGAATGCCTAATGCGATGAATGTCTGTCCACACATCGCTTAGTAATACCCCGAAAGGATGAATCCGTTTTTTCTTTCCACCGTAATCAGCTAAGAGTCCAGTACATGACCGACATCTCGGATGTGGTATTCTAAGGTCATTGAACTTGAATTTGTCTGACTTGACATAATACAGAATCCCATAGTGATTAGGCAATAGCGTTTTTCCGAGGGGTGCTCCCATTGCATCCCATGCTATCCAATGTCTGAACTGAGCTTTTCTGTTCAGATAATAGGAATGATAGGTTAGCCACTTCGGCAAGTTGTGAACAAATATGGACCCTGTAGGACTTGTTATTCTGACCATTTCTTCTATCCATTCTTCGCACCACTTGTTATATTCGGTTAGCTGCTTTGAATCTAGATAGTGTCCGTATGATTTCTTGAGGTTGAATGGCGGGTCCGCAAAGGTCATGTCTATTGTGCCTGTTGGTATTTCTTTCATAATCTTGACAGCATCGCCAAGTATTATTTCGTCAATGAGAGATGATTTCTCGGTCATCATTTGCTTGTGACCTGCCTTCTAAGAATCGCTCGTTTTGGCTTGACCCTCAGAGCATTGCCTTCAACTTCAAACTCAAGTTCTTCTCCCTTTGTCCATCCCAACCGTCCAACCAATTCATAGGGTATGTTTATCGACACTTTGTAGTGTTCTTTCGTTTTTCCTTCCTTTGGCTTGTACTTGTAGGACAGTGCTATCTGAAGTTTTGCCATAAGCTAATATAGGCGAAGCAATTCTTTATAAGAATTGTGGTATCCTAATGCCTATTAAGATTATGATACCATAATGCTTATATGGGTGTTTGACAATTATGATACCATAAAAAAAGGCGTGATGAAAATGGAAAACGTCAACAGTAATCCGAGAGAATCACGTGGTCTAACGATTGCACAAACAGAGAACCAAGTCAGACGTGTGAAGGAAAATCTCTACGGAGTTCAGTCTCAGAGTGGAAATAGTGAGTACGCTGTCTTAAAAACTGATGATGGATGGATTTGTGAATGTCCTGACCATCGTTTTCGTGCCGTTAAGTGTAAGCATATTTTTGCTGTCGAGTTTAGTCTCAGAATGAGGGAAAAGGTTAAACAGAATGTGGTGATTCAACCACTTGACAGCTTGACTTGTGTCTTCTGTGGCTCAAACATTATAGTGAAGGATGCGAAGAGGCACAACAAGTACTGCGACATTCAGAGATACTTGTGCAAGGTGTGTGGAAAGCGATTCTCGATTAATCTTGGTTTTGAGCGGATGCGTTTTTCTCCTCAGAGCATAACATCAGCGATGCAACTCTATTTTACGGGTGAGTCGTTGAGGAATGTTCAGAAGTTTCTGAGACTGCAAGGCGTGAAGGTCAGTCATGTTACTGTTTTGAAGTGGATAAAGAAGTATGTCAGATTGATGGGAAAGTATTTGGAGAAAATCAAACCCAACGTAGGCGACACATGGAGAGCAGACGAACTATGGATTAAGATAAAAGGCGATAAGAAATATATGTTCGCTATGATGGATGATGAGACACGCTTCTGGATTGCTCAGGAAGTTGCTGAAACAAAATTGAAGCATGATGCTCGTGTTCTGTTTCATTCTGCAATCAGGGTAACAGGTAAGCAACCTAAGACGCTTATAACAGACGGATTGCCAAGTTACTCTATCGCTTGTGACCAAGCGTTCGATGACACAAAACATATTCGCCATATTACTCTGCAAGGCGACAGAAACAACAACAAAATGGAACGGATGAACGGAGAAGTTAGAGACCGTGAGAAAACTATGAGAGGTCTCAAAAAAAGATACACACCTATCCTCTCTGGTTATCAACTGTTCCACAATTACATCCGCCCACATGAAGGCTTGAACGGAAAGACTCCAGCAGAAGCATGTGGGATAAAGGTTGAAGGAAACAATAAGTGGTTAACACTAATTCAGAATGCAAGCTATCACCCGACTGTTAACAAGGAGATGAATCACCCTAGAAGTTAACAGAACCTCGGTTGAGCCTATTTATAGGGGGGTAGGTAGCCTCAGAGAGAGTAGGTAAGCGAGGAAGCGAAAAAACTAGATTTTGTCGCTTTTGTTCAAGTCTTTGAGCCTGTTGATTCCGTCTATTTCTTCTATAAACGTAGCCACACTTTTAGGAACCAGCTTCTTCCAGCTTTCATCTCTAATCATTTTTTCTCTAATCTGGGTTGAAGAGTAGACTTTCCTATCATAAAACGCGACACTCTTAACTTTATAGCCAGCTTCCATAAACAGTCGATGCGTCAAGGGTTCATTAGAAAAAACCACATCAAACTTTGGCGCATAGCCTTCAAGCGCAGAGACCCACATCATGTGCAAACGCACATCAGGAACGGGCACAATCCAAACCCGTCCACCGTCAACTCCAGCCTCCTCCAAAGCCCTGCGAACCATAACCAATCGTTCGCCAGCCGTAAACGGGTTAGCAAGCTCATGACTGTACTGAGCGCTACCGATGACGATTACGATCTCGTCAACTTCCTCCAGAATCTTCTTCACTACGCTGAGATGCCCAAGGTGAAAAGGCTGAAATCTTCCGACATAAAGCCCACGCTTAACCATCAAACACCACTGTTTTCACGTACTAGCCACCAAGCTTTTATCATTTGCGATAATCAACTTTTTTCAGCACAAGCTCAACAGGAAAAACCTGCAACTTCCCGTCTTTCAAGCTGACATCCCGTTTAGAAGTGTAGCCTCTCTTCTCTCGCCTCAATAATGCAACTTTCATGGGTAGACCACCGCCGTATCCGCCTAAACTAAAATCAGAACAAACAACCCTGTGGCATGGAACAAGCGGCGCGAAAGGATTTCTAGCATTGATATTGCCAACAGCTCTTGCGCCTCCACCAACTGTTTTAGCAATCAGACCGTATGAAGTGGCATAGCCTATAGGAATAGAATACACTGCCTCAAGCACTTTTCCAGTATACTTCGGCAAATGTTCCATAGCAAAAGAAAAACGCGCAGAAACATCCTTTCCATCATACACATTCTTTAAAACCGCAATCACACGGTCACCGAAAGCCGAAGGTTTTTCAACTTTCTGAAAAGTCATATTATGCGGAATGCTTCTCAACAAGCCTTCCTCAGTTTCCTTTCTATCTGGACCAAACCATGTTGCAAAAATTCTTTCCTCTTCGTAGGCAACTCCAAACCACATGTCTTCAACTTTTTTAACGTAAACCTCTATCAAACTGCTTCACCCGTCACAGTATCTCTAGGACATTAAGTTTAATAGTTTGTCCGTGCATAACAACGCAAAAAGGTGACAAGCATGGAAAAACAGTCACAACAAGGCGAATACATGTGGATTCCAGGCGCCACCACCGTGGGCGTAGCAACCAAAAGCGGCGTCATACTAGCCTCTGAAAAGCGAGTCTCATACGGCAATATGATTATGAGTAGAGGCGGCAAAAAAGTGTTCAAAATAACCGACCACATAGGCGTAGCATGCGCTGGACTCGTTTCCGACATGCAAATCCTATCACGCGAAGTAGAGGCTTACACCAGCCTGTTCAACCTTGACGTTGGCAGACCAATATCCGTGCGTTCTGCAGCCAAACTCATGTCAAACCTTCTCTTCGGCAGACGACTGGCACCATTAATCACGAACACTATTGTTGGCGGAGTAGACAGCGAAAGCCCATCTATCTATGTGTTGGACGTTTTAGGCTCAGTGATCCCCGACAAATACGCAGTCGTGGGTTCTGGAACAGAAATCGCTATTGGAGTTGTTGAGGAAGGATACAAAGACGACATGGGCTTGGAAGAGGCAAAAGAGCTGGTCGCAAGAGCAATTAAATCCGCCATAAGCCGAGATGTCATGAGTGGTGACGGGATAGACTTTCTTATAATAACCAAGGAAGGCACGACTGAAGAATCAATAAAATTCTAAAACCGTAACTCTTTTTGAAAAGCTTAAACCCTGCGCGCAACAAACAATCCTTCGCCCTCAAACGGTGAAAACAGGTTGTCATTCGAGCTAACCCAAAAAGAAGGCGAAACACTAGTCAAGCTAGCACGAAAGGCTGTAGAAGAATACCTGAAAACCCGAAAGCCCATAAGTATTCCGGCAGACATTCCCAAGAAACTTTTACAGCCATGCGGAGTATTCGTCACGATAAACAGCGTCAAAAAAAGAGAAAAAGAACTCAGAGGATGCATCGGCTACCCCTATCCAACTACACCATTAGCTCAAGCGGTCATCGACTCAGCCATCAACGCTGCCACACAAGACCCTCGTTTCGAGCCAATTTCGTTAGCTGAGCTTGACCATGTGGTTTTCGAAGTAAGCGTGCTCACACCGCCTGAAGTGGTGGAAGCAAAGAAGGCGACTGAATATCCGTCTAGAATCAAAGTTGGAAAAGACGGGTTGATCGTTGAAAGAGGCATGTTCAAAGGGTTGCTGTTACCTCAGGTGCCTGTCGAGTGGGAATGGAACGAAGAAGAATTCCTATGCCAATGCAGCATCAAAGCAGGCTTGCCGCCAGATTGCTGGCTTATGAACGGCACCAGAATCTACAAGTTTCAAGCCATAATCTTTGAAGAGAAAACACCTAAAGGCAACATTGAAGGCAAACCCCTCGGCGGGAAATAACCTGATGCGGGTCTATTTCGCTCCATGCGGCATCGGCTTAGGACACGTCGGAAGAGCAGTTCCAATAGCAAAAAGACTGGCGGAGAAAAATGCTGAAATAGTTTTTTCTACTTACCGAGAAGGAACATCCTACATCAAAAAAGAAAAACTGCCTCTCATCGAAGCCCCACCCATCGGCTTCCAAGTAAAACCAGACGGAACAATAGACTTCAGACAGACAGCCATCAACCCAGGCCCGTTTCTAACCTACTTCATCGTGCTAAAGCAGATTGGCGCTGAAATCAACGCCATCGAAAGATTCAAGCCTGACATCATCGTGTCAGATTCTCGTATCTCACCGCTTCTAGCCGCGAGAGCCTTGCGAATACCTAGAATCTGCATACTAAACCAGTTTCAAGTAATAATCCCGAGAAAAAAGCGTTTTCTGCGTCTGGCACGACTTGCAGATTTTGGAACACTTACGCTTGTTGGTAAAATGTGGACAAGCGGTAACATAGTGCTGATACCAGACTTTCCTCCGCCGTACACGATATGCACTGGTAATCTGCACATTCCCAAGAACTACAAGAAAAACGTCAAACTGATAGGACCGATATTGCCTACACACCCAGATAAACTGCCAACTCAAGAAACGCTTCGCGCGAAGCTAGAATTGCCGTCTGAAAAACCAGTTGTTTTCGTGCCCATAAGCGGTCCCGTAAAGGAAAGAGCCTTCCTCACGGGAATTTTAAGGAAGCTTCTCCTTGAGTTCCCAGAAAAATATGAAGTGATTGTGTCGCTTGGTTATCCAAACAGCGACGATAAACCAATCCATCATGGCAACGTGACCATGTACAACTGGGTTTCCAACCGCTTCGAATACTTGAAGGCTTGCGACATGGTGATAGCACGCGCGGGACACGGCACTATAACACAGTGCATGTGCTACGGCAAACCAATGATACTCGTACCCACACCAAGCCACACAGAACAACTAAGCAACGCGAAACAAGCCGCTGACCTAGGCATCGCCAAGGTTATTCAGCAAGAAAACGTCACCAAAGAGAAACTTTTAGAAAAAGTAGAGCAAATACTCGAAAGTGATATGCGTGAAAAACTTGCAGAAGTGCAGAAAGAAGTGCTAAAATATGACGGCTTAGAAAACGCCGTCAACACCATAACGCAGATTGCTGAAAAATAAGCAAGTGTTTTAAGTTAATAAATGAAGAGTAAATTGTATGTTCTTGCCGCGGAAGATTTTGGAAGAGAAACTTCAAGCAATGCTTTCAGAAGACTTGGGGCAAGGAGACATAACTACCACACTAATCATCCCACCCGAATGCATCGCGGAAGCAGAAGTAAGAGCAAAAGAAACAGGAGTCGCAGCAGGAATCGAAGAAGCAACGATTCTGCTCGAGAGCCTAGGACTAAAAGTTGAGGCACAAGCCATTGACGGAGACAAAATCAAACCAAAACAAACGTTTATGAAGGTTTCAGGAAACACACGTACTATACTCTCTGCAGAACGGACAACTCTAAACATTATTTCGCGCATGAGCGGAATCGCAACCGCCACTCGAAGGCTCGTGGAAAAACTACAAAAGAGCAAACTCAAAACCAAAGTCGCATGTACACGAAAAACTGTGCCCGGGCTTCTATACTTCGACAAGAAAGCGGTCTTCCTAGGCGGTGGTGACGTACATAGGCTTCACTTGGACGACATGATCCTAATAAAAGATAATCATCTTGCGGTGGCTGGCGGTGTTGAAAAAGCTGTAAGGCAAGTTACAGCAAAGGCATCTTTCAGTAAGAAAGTGGAGGTTGAAGTGTCAAACGTTGAAGATGCTCTGGTAGCGGCAGAAGCAGGTGTAGATATAATAATGTTCGATAATTTTTCTCCCAAGAAGATAGAAAAAGCCGTTAGACTGATGAAGAAGAAGGGGTTGTTTGGAAAAGTCTTGCTTGAAGCTAGTGGTGGAATAACCGAAGAAAACATTCTTTCATTTGCTCGAACGGGTGTTGATGCTGTAAGCTTAGGCGAAATAACTCACAGTTCGAAGGCGCTGAACGTAAGCTTGGAGATTACGAAAACCAAAAAAAACTGATTTGGATAAGGGCTCATATAAGCGCTTTTATTATTACAATCTCTATTAATGCGGCCGCCAGAAGCGTAACCATGCACACCAGAATCAGAATCAAAGCGGTTACCAGTTCATTCTTAGCTCTGCGTTTTATAATAGACCAAGCAAGCCAAACGCTCTCAGAAAACGCAATAGAATACGCTAAAAACTCCATCCAAGTGAACGGATAGAAAAACAAAAGAAGCAAAACAAGGACGGGAGATAAACTGAAAGATTCAGCGTAGGTTTCAGCACCAATAACCAACCCTGTGTTATACATTACCATGGCGCCGAAAAACGGACCCACAAAAGGTATGAAAGTTACCAAGCTTATCACAAAATTGTTCCTAAAAATTTGCAGCGTACCGGATAACAAAGATGTGTTCAGAACTTGTTGCCGGGTTTCGTTAAGACTGTTGTTTTCTTCTTCAGCCTGTTGCTGGCTCATAGGAGTAAGTGCTCCTGCTGCCGCAACAACTATAAGAAGGAGGAACGCGGCTCCAACAGTCAGTAACCTTTTTCTGCGTGAGGAAGAAGCTTTCCAGAATTCAATAGCCATTCCTGTTTTAGCTCCTCATTTTTTCGGGTTTATTTCAAGGGTTCTAAAACCTCTTGCAATTGGATTTAACATTTCCATGATATTAACCTTCTTCAAAATCTCTTGCGTATCGTCCACATGTCCTCTAACGTCGTGCTCCGCGGTTATAAGAGAGTAAAGATAAACGCTTTTCTCAGTTAGCCTAGGCTGACATTTAGAAGGCAACCCTAATAAAACTGGTTGGCTTTCTTTCACGGCTTTTTCACAAGCATATAGAATCGCATATGCTCCTGACGTTAGCTCCGCAATCCTCACAGGAATGCTTTCTTTTCCAATAGCTAAAACGTCAACCTCGTATTTTTGAGTAATTTCGCCCGCAATCCTTCTCAACTTGGGTAAAATCTTCAGTAGATGATGTTTTGCTTTGCCAGAGAGTCTCATGTTAGAAAACTCGATCGGAGACAACTGTTCAAGCGGAATCGCACCTAACGACATATCCAGATGCACGACATCAGCTTTCACCTTTCCCATCAAGTCTCTGCAGAGTTCCGCCTCGTGCACGATGACCTCTTGGCCCTTCTCGGCTGGCACGAATATGGGCTCAGCCAAAACTACGCTATTCTCCCTATATGGTGGGTTGACTAACACGGATGCCGCCGCAACGATGGCTAATGGTTCAAACTTGGCATTCAATATTGCAGCTGAGGAGTCTGCCGCGATTATCCTCACTTATTTCACCTTGCTTGCTATAAAGTCACTTTAGCAGAATTTAGCTTTGCTGTTTCAACCCACTAGAGGTTTAAAACCCATGGCTAGAATAAACATTTCTGAGCTTTTGGCTCGGCTTGCCTGAGGCTTTATTACCTTCACAACATCGAAATGCTTCTTCACTTTCTGAACAAAATCGTCTAGCATGTCTCCTTGGAAAACCTTCACGAAAAAGTTGCCTGAAGGTCGGAGTATCTCTGAAGCAATTTCCAATGCTCGCTGTGCCAGATCAATCTGACGTGCATGGTCAACTTCCCATATTCCAGAAATGTTAGGTGACGCATCTGAGATTATAACATCAGCTTTACGGGGCAGCAGCTCCGAGATTTGTTGGCATGTTTCTGCCTCGGTTATGTCGCCTATTATTGTTCGAATATAGTCTTGAGGAAAAGACTCGATGTCTCTTAAGTCAACTCCCAAGATGAAACCTTTGTTTCCAATGATTTTTTTGGCAACTTGGATCCAGCCGCCTGGTGCTGCGCCTAAATCGAGAACCACATCGCCGTATTTTATGAAGTGATATTTGTTGTTGGCTTGAGAAAGCTTGTAGGATGCTCTTGAACGATATTTTTCTTCCTTAGCCTTCTGATAATAGTAATCTCTTTTTCTGTCCTGAATCCATGCCTTTGGCACGACTAGCTGTCACCAACTACTTCAGGCGTGTCTTTAGCGATAAAAAGAAGCCACTCGGTTAGTCGTTCGCATGTTTGCGGTGAAATTGTGCTTGATGGGTCGCATCGGGGGTTGTCATGGCACATCAGACATGGGCAGTCTGATATTGTTTCTATTGATGCTGGAAGCCTTTTGGGAAAGAGTCTGTATGTCCATCTTCCCTCGCAGAGTTCTTTTTGTCTGCGGATTAGCCCTTTATTTTCTAGTTTTATGGAGATTCTTGAGCCTTCTCGACTGCTTGCGCCGAGTTCGCGCCACAAGTCCGATTGAAGTACGCCCTCAAAACCTGTGTTCATCACAAATTGGAGAGCTTTTTGTTCCAAGTCATTCCGTTTCGGCATCTTTACCAGTTCCAAGCCTTCCATCTTAATATATATACGATTTTGGATAAAAAGATGTATGTTTAGAACATAAAAAGTTCATGTTGAAGGACGCGAAAATAACAATGAAAAAAACAGACAAAGCATACTGCTTAGGAATCGAGTCAACGGCAGACGACTTTGGCGTTGGAATATCAACGTTCAACGGAGAGATACTGGCGAACGTGAGAAGCGATTATGTTCCACCAGAGGGCGGTATCCATCCACGCGAAGCGGCGAGACACCACGCGGAAGTTGCAGGCAAAGCGTTGGAAGAAGCTTTTACCAAATCCAAAACTAAACCCAAGAATCTAGCAGCCATCGCGTTTTCTCAAGGACCAGGATTAGGTCCATGCCTTCGAACGGGTGCCACGGTGTCCCGTGCCTTGTCTTCTTATCTGGATCTTCCGCTTGTCGGTGTTAACCATTGTGTGGCGCATATTGAGATTGGGAAACTGAAGACTGGTGCTGTGGATCCTGTTACGCTTTATGTTTCTGGAGGGAACACGCTTGTAGCGGCTTTTGAGGGAGGGCGTTACAGGGTTTTTGGTGAGACGTTGGATATTGCTCTTGGAAACTGTTTGGATGTTTTTGCAAGGGAAGCTGGGTTGCGTCAAGCTTCGGGTATGCCTTTTGGAGCGGTCATTGAAAAACTTGCGATGGACGGAGAGAAGCTGATTCCTTTGCCTTACGCTGTCAAGGGCATGGACCTTTCTTTGAGCGGTTTGCTTACTGCGGCGGTAAACCTGTTCAAGAAGGGACGGTGTAGGCTTGAGGATTTGTGTTATAGTCTTCAGGAGACGGCGTTTTCGATGGTTACTGAAGTTACTGAAAGAGCCTTGGCGCACACTGAAAAAAAAGAGGTTCTGTTAACTGGTGGAGTGGCTTCTAACAGAAGGTTGCAGTCGATGATTAATGTCATTGCGAAAGAGCATAAAGCCAAGTTCTGTGTCGTGCCTAGCGAGTTTGCCGTTGACAATGGTGCTATGGTTGCGTGGACGGGAGCTTTGGCTTACATGCAGGGTGTTGTGACGCCAGTGGAGAAGAGTTTTGTAAAACTGCGGTGGCGGCTTGAAGAGGTTGAGGTTCCTTGGGTGAAATGAAACCGCCTGTTTTGATGAAGAAAGGAGCTGAAGCAAGTCTTTATCTTGCAGTTTGGCATGGGAGAAAAGTTATCATTAAGAAACGCTTGCCTAAACAGTACCGTCCTTCAGAGTTAGACATGCAAATTCGAACTTATCGAACAATCCACGAGCCACAGTTGATGCATGAAGCAAAAATGGCTGGCGTGCCGACACCAACAATCTTCTTGGTAGACTTGAAAAACGCCAGCATAATCATGGAGTATGTTGAAGGAGAACAGATTAAGCGATTGTTGAATAGAGTTTCAAAAAATGAAAGACAACATCTTTGCTTCAATATTGGCGAATTGACGGGTTTGCTTCATGAATACGGTGTGATTCATGGCGACTTGACCACTTCAAACATGATTTTGAATTCGGAAGGAAAAATTTTCTTCGTGGATTTTGGGCTTGGCGAAAAGAATAAGGAGCTTGAAGCGAGGGGGGTTGATTTGCATCTTATGAAGAGGGCTTTGCAGAGCACGCATTTTCGTTTTGCGGATGAGTGTTTTGACGCGGTGATTGAAGGGTACGCTAGCGTTTTGAGAACTGAGGTTTTGAGAAATGTTTTAGATAAGATTAAGGAAATAGAGAAGAGAGGGCGTTACGTTGCTGAGAGGCGGGAAAGAGAATGATTAAAACGGTTTGGTGCATAACTTTTTATGTTTCTGATTTGAAGAAAGCTGCAGAATTTTATGAAGACACCTTGGGCTTGGAAAAGAAGTACGAGTTTTCAAGTTATGTTGGTTTTGAATGTGGCGGCGTAGAGATAGGGTTAATTCCGAAGACCAAAGAAACACAAATATCAAACACAGCATCGCCTTCAGTAGAATTTCTTGTGGATGATGTTGACAAGATGTGCAGTGAACTGAAAAAGAAAGGAGTGAAGTTTATCAAAGAATTGCATGAAGAAACTTGGGGTGGGAAACAAGCAACTTTTACAGACATAGACGGCAACGTGTTAGAGGTTGCTCAGATAAACTGGGAAAAATATTTCACTGTGTCTGTACAAGGCGTCAAGAAGAAAACGTGAGTAAACATGAATTTTCAGCTTCAAGGTAAAGTTATATTCTTCGCAACAAACAACATCAACAAATTCAACGAAGCCCGCAAAGTCTTAGCCGAATACAAAATAGCGGTAGGCATGCTCAGAGTTAAAGCTCTAGAAATTCAAAATGATGATCTAAAAGAAATTGCAGAATCAAGCGTGATAGACGCGTTTAAAAAAGCCAAGCTGCCGATTATCGTGGAAGATGCTGGGCTGTTTGTGGATGCGTTAGGCGGTTTTCCTGGACCGTACGCGGCTTATGTTTACAAGACTATAAGCAACGAGGGCTTGCTGCGGCTTATGGAAAGGGTTGAAGATAGGCGTGCAAGGTTCCAGTCTGTGATAGCTTATTTTTCGAAGGAGTTAAAATCGCCAGTATGCTTTGATGGTGAAGTTGTTGGTGAAATAACGAGAGAAGAGAGAAAGGGAGAGGGGAATTCTGGCTTTGGTTTTGACCCAGTTTTCAAACCAGCGGGTAGCAGTAGGACGTTTGCGGAGATGAGTACGGTTGAAAAGAACAGGTTTTCGCATCGAGCGAAGGCTTTGCGTAAATTTGCAGAATGGTACAAGAAGCTTTAGTTGTCAGAAGGCATAGAAGTAATGTTATGTTAGCGTGAGATTTTATGACTGAGAGAAATAATGGGAATAATTTCACATTAGGGTTTCTTGAATTGCTGTTTTTGATTAGCGTGGCTGTTCTTTTTCCGCTTTTGTTAGATTATTCAGTAGCTAAATGGTATCTTGCACCTGTTTTGGGTTGGAATTTTGCTCGCGCTTTTGTAGCGTCTTCTATGTTTGAAGGAGTTGTTTTCGTCGTAGTTGGGTATTATTTTGTGCAGGAAAGGATAGAAAAACACAGCTATCACTATATTGAGGATCTGCTTATTCCAGACATGTTGCGTCTTGGATTTTTCAAGGTGATTAATAGGGCTCGCTTTAAGTTAGGAGTAGCTTTGGTAGTGGCAGGCGTAATATTATTTTTCACAGGTATGTTTATAATCCCAGTCTATCACCCCATTTGAAAGGCGATGCGCTTTAGGAAACTAAAGACGATCATTCAAACTAGGGTTTTGGGGGAAATATCAATATTTTTAAATATGCGTCTAGTGTCGTTCATACAGAGTTTAAGTGACAGCGCATGCCCAAACAAGAAAAAGGAAAATCACATTCAACACGGCCCGTAAGCAAACGTGCCCCAAACTGGTGTAAATACCAGCCAGAAGAAGTTGAAGCCTTAGTCATCAAACTGGCAAAAGAAGGAAACACGGCAAGCCGCATAGGCACAATCCTAAGAGACCAACATTCCATCCCACTAGTAAAACCAATCACGGGAAAGACCATAACAAAGATGCTGAAAGAAGCACTGTTAGCCCCAACGATTCCTGAAGATTTAGCAAGCTTGGTAAAGAAAGCTGAAAGCCTTGGCTTGCATCTGGAAAAAAACAAAAAAGACTTGAACAATAAAAGATCGCTGCAAATCATCGAGGCAAAAGTCTACCAGCTTTCTAGATACTACAAACGCAAGGGCTTGTTGCCCGCAAACTGGAAGTACGAGCCAAAAATAGCTTCCGTGACCTAAACGGTTTTTTCATCATACATAGTTTGTTAGTAAAAATTTCATCCTTAACGTGAGCTTTAAATCTCGGTAACTTTAGTTTTCTAACCTAGCGTGGTTATTATGGCTTCGGACGAAAGCGACATGGCTGGCTTTTTAGACTCAGCGACGCAAGCAGCTAAAACAATACGAGATGTTGTGAAAGAAAATGGGCTTATTCATGTTTTTTCGCATCTAGACGCTGATGGAGTTGCGGCTGCAGGCATTATCGGAAAGGCATTATTCAGGCTTGACGCGAGGTTCCGAATTCAAGTAACCCAATGGATCAACGACAAGATCGTAGGCGAAATCCTCAAAGAAAATCCGCAACTGGTAGTTTTCACCGATTTGGGAAGCGGCTACGTCGATGTTATTAACCAGAGTCTTCAGAGCTTCAAAGCCGTAATCATGGATCACCATCAGATTATAGGTGAAGAACCAGCCAACATTGTGCATGTCAACCCACACCTGCACGGCATAGACGGTGCAAGAGACATCAGCGGTTCAGGCGTAGCCTACCTCGTGGCTAAGGCTGTGGATGAGGTTAACGTTGATTTGGCACCTATCGCCGTAGTCGGCGCGCTTGGTGACTTGCAGGATAAGTATGACCAGAGAAAGCTTTGCGGAGTGAACGAGAAGATCGTCGAAGATGCTATGGGCGCAGGCTTGCTGACAGTTGAGAAAGACTTGATCTTTTTCGGCAGAGAAACCCGCCCCATTCATCGAACCTTGGCGTCTACGACTAACCCGTTCATCCCAGGCATAAGCGGCGAGGAAGACAAGAGCCTAGCATTTTTGGCAAGCTTGGACATCAAGCCTAGAAACGGTGAAAAATGGCGAGCTTTGAGAGATTTGTCGGATGACGAGAAGAAACGTTTGTGCTCGGCACTTGCAGACTATTTGCTTTCTAGAGGCTTGCATGTCGAAGTGGGAAATTTGATTGGACATGTTTACACTTTGAACCGCGAGGAACCATGGACACCTTTGAGGGATGCGAGAGAGTTCGCGGTGTTGCTGAACGGCACAGGACGCATGGACAGGCCTAGTCTAGGCGTGGCAGTCTGCATGGGCGACCGCGGCTCAGCCTTTGAAGAAGCAAGTAAAGTGTTGGACGAATACAGGAGAACCATAAACAAGTATCTCGGGTGGGTGATGGAGAAGCCTGAGAGAATGAAGGAGTTTGAGAACATTTACGTTGTTTATGGCGAGAATTTCATAAACGACAAAATAGTCGGCGCAATCTCCTCCATCCTTTCTTCTGGCCTGCCTAACCCAGAGAAGCCTCTGATCGCTTACGCGAACGTGGAAGAGGAAGGCTTGGCGAAGATTTCAGCCAGAACCATGGACAGCATGACAGACAGAGGAGTCAATCTTGGGGATGTCATGCAGGTTGCGGCTGAAAGATTCAAAGGCAAGGGAGGCGGACACAACGTGGCGGCGGGCGCACAGGTTCCGAAAGACAAGATAAACGCCTTCATAGAAGCCGTGAACGAGCTAGTCGGAAAACAGCTTAAAGGCGAGAAGATTGGAAGCTGAAATAACCCTGAACTACGATGATGAACGGTTGGCACAAGCAGTAGCTGACGCCGTTTCGCCTGACAACTTCAAAACGCCGGAGGGTTTAACGGTCAAGACCTCATGGAAAGGCTCAACGGTTTTCACGAAGATAGAATGCAAGAAAAGTTTTCCAACGTTCATAGCTACGATTGACGATTTGCTTTCTTGTGTTTCAGTGGCAGAAAAAACAGTCAAGATATCCAAGAAACTATAAGCGTAACGGCGAGACAGCCCCTCTAATACTACCTACCCCCCTATAAATAGTTGAGATAGTTCCAGAATTTTCTACGCAACCATTAAAAAACGAAAGCGCATTAATGGCTTTAGATGAGCATGATATCCATCAACAAGGCAAGTCAGCGTGGTATTCAGGCACTTAGCAGAAAGCTCTTAAAGTTATTGGAAGACAAGAACGGTCAGGTTTATCAGGATAACATTGCCAAGTTTGGCATACCAGAAGAATATGTTCGGGAAGCCTTTTCTGAAGAAACGTTGCTAGAAGCAGCAAAATCTGGAAAGTCAACTTTTTATCTTGCGTTGGAGAACAAACGCAAAATCTTGGGCTTCGCGCAAACAGTGCAGAAAGACGCTGGAATGACAGAATTAGACCGCATCGTTGTTTTTCCAGAGCATACACGACAGGGAATTGGAACGAAGCTGTTAGACAAAGTCGTCAGAGATGAAAAACGCAAAGGAACTAAAACCATCATAGTGAACGCTGGCGTTGGAGAGACGCGCGCTAGACGATTCTACGAGAAGAACGATTTCAAACCAGTGAAAGAAGCAGTCGTAGAAGCGCCGCGGGGCAAGATAGCGCTCGTCACCTATGAGCTTCAACTGTGATTTGTCTAGAAATGATTGCCGCAAGTTTTAAGAAAAGAGAAACACATACTTTACATTTCATGGAATTTGCAGATAGAAAAGTTGCTGGAACCCTTCTGTTTGTTGGTGCTACCCAATTCATCATCTGCTTGGTCATCGCAGAAATACTCTACCCAAACTACAACGTTTCAACAAAATACATAAGCGACTTAGGCGTCGGCGACTCCGCCATCATCTTCAACTCTTCAATATTCCTGCTTGGTTTGATGATTGTCGCCGGTGCTTACTTTGTTCAACGCGCCTTCAATTCTAAACTTACGTTAATTATGCTGATTATGGCAGGCATCGGCGCTATGGGAGTGGGATTATTCACTGAGGACACCCGCCAAATACACGTCGCCTTTTCTCTCATCGTCTTCCTGTTCGGAGGATTATCCGCTATAGTATGCTATAAACTGCAGAAGCCACCATTGTCATACATCTCTGTGATATTAGGATCCGCAACACTCTTGGCATTGGCACTTTTTGGCACAGAGAATTATCTAGGTTTTGGTCCTGGTGGAATGGAACGCATGATTGCTTATCCCGTGCTGCTCTGGGCGATCGGCTTCGGCGGACACCTAATCAGCTATCAAGAAAACCGCAAAGCGCCAAAACCGTGAATCCGCAAACTTCATGCTAAAAGCTTGCAACGGAAGCCTAACTAATTAGCCTATTCTAGTTATGGGTTTTCATCGTAAGGTTAAATAGTCGTTTAAAACTAGAGTTGGAAGACATAACCACAAGTGAGAGCATGCTTGACATTAAACTCATTCGTGAAAACCCAGAACTTGTAAAAGCAAACTTGCAAAAAAGAGGAGACGCCACAAACCTGCAGATGCTAGATGAGCTTATAAGTTGCGACAAGAACTGGCGAGAAGGCTTAACGAAACTAAATGAGCTTCGGCATGAAAGAAGACAGGTAACAACTGAAATCGCAACCTTAAAGAAGAAAGGAAAAGAGGCGGACAAGGAAATCGCGAAAGGAAAAAACGTTGACACCGAAATAACAACATTGGAAAGACAAGTAAACGAAAACGAACAAAAAGTGCGCTCTTACCTCATGCGCCTCCCTAATCTCTTGCACGAGTCAGTTCCAATAGGCAAGGATGAAAACGAGAACGTTCAAACAAAAACGTGGGGAAAACCCCGAAAATTCACTTTTCAGCCAAAAGGTCACATAGAACTCGGCTTAGACCTCGACATAATGGACGTTGAAAGAGCAGGAAAAATTGCCGGCGCCAGATTCTTCTACCTAAAAAGAGAAGGCGTACTCCTAGACTTAGCGTTGAGGCATTTCGCCCTAGAAGAGATAGCGAAAAAGGGTTTCACTCCAATCGAGCCGCCCTTTCTGATGAGGAGAGAAGCTTACGAAGGCGTCGTGGCACTAAGCGACTTCGAAGATGTGCTGTACAAGGTTGAGAACGAAGACCTTTACTTAATTGCTACGTCGGAGCATCCGATGGCTGCGATGTTCATGAACGAAACCCTGAAAGCAGAAGATTTACCGCTAAAGCTTGCTGGGTTAAGCACAAACTTCAGGAAAGAAGCAGGAGCACACGGCAAAGACACGCGCGGAATATTCCGAACACACCAATTCAACAAGATTGAACAATTCGTGTTCTGCAAGCCTGAAGATTCATGGAGAATCATTGAAGAACTTTTACAGAACGCTGAAGATTTGGTTCAAAAACTCGGCTTACCCTATCGTGTGGTAAATGTTTGCACGGGCGACATCGGAACCGTGGCAGCCAAGAAATACGATATTGAAGCATGGATGCCCGCACAAAACGCATACAGAGAAATAATCTCATGCAGCAACTGTACGGATTATCAAGCTAGAAGGTTAAATGTGAAATACAGGGAAAAAGAGGGAGAAGCGCCTAAAGGCTTCGTACATACCTTGAACTCGACAGCCATAGCCACGGGCAGAACCATCGTAGCCATACTTGAAAACTACCAGCAAGAAGACGGTTCAGTAATTGTTCCCGAGGTTTTAAGAAGATACATGGGCGGAATCGAAAAAATGGAGCCGAAACGGTAAAACTTTTAATAGTATGATGCGAATTCTCAAGCTACGTCTGGAGGATAAAAGTGTCTTCAAAAACAAAACGCATACGCGACAAATGGCGCAACAAATCATGGTACATGGTAATGGCGCCACCATACTTCGGAAACGCCGAATTAGGAGCCGTGCCAGCAGATGAACCAGAAAAACTGATTGGAAGAGTAATCGACTCAACACTGTACGATATTACAAACGACTTCTCACATCAATACCTGAAAATGTTCTTCCAAATAAACGAAATCGACGGCAAAACCGCCAAAACAATATTCAAAGGACACGAGTACTCACGCGATTATCTACGAAGCTTGGTAAGAAGAAGAACAACCAAAGTTGACGCGTTATTCAACATAACCACAAAAGACGGCTACACCCTGCGAATTGCCATCTGCGCCTTCACACTGTCACGAATCAAAACCTCGCAAGAAAAAATCATAAGAGACATCATGGACAAAGTCATCAAAGGAAAGGCAGCCTCGCTCACGCTCGACCAGTTCGCACAGGAAATCGTGCTTGGAAAAATAGCCTCAGACATATACAACGAAGCCAAGAAAATCGCTCCGATACGCCACGTAGGCGTCAGAAAATCCAAGCTTATACTGCAACTAGCGCCACAAGTAAAAGCAGAATAAACTCTAGTTTTTCAATAGATTTTTTCCGTATTCGTAGCCCTTTTCGAACGCGTTCAAATTCAATTCTTCAGTGCCCTTCGGTATGTTCGCCTTAATCGACTCCCTAACCACATCTTTATCCAAAATACCAGTGATAGCCACAAATGCACCTATCATAACGATGTTCGCAACGATTCTTCTTCCAAGCTCCTCCGCAATCTTCGTAGCTGGAACACGGTAAACCTTCACGTTTTTCAAGTCTCGCTCGGTCGGAATCATGTCAGGATCAATAATCATCGTTCCACTCGCCTTCAAATCTTCAGCATAATCATTATACGCGTGCTGAGACATTAGAACCAGCACTTCAGGTTCAACAACCTTCGGAAAATCTATCTCCTCCTCAGACAACACAACCTCAGACTTGCACGCTCCACCTCTGGATTCTGGACCGTAAGACTGTGTTTGCACCGCGTTTTTTCCGCCGTAGATGGCAGCGGCGGCCGCTATGATTATTCCTGACTTGATTATGCCTTGTCCACCAAAACCTGCAAACCTGATTTCAACTCGCATATCAACTCACCTGCTCCATTGTTTTCTCGTTTATTTGAGCAATCTTTTCATGGAACAACTTCTCATAACTCAACTTCTCTATGTCGATAAATTCTCCCACAACTATCCTGTCAGACGTGATTTCCGCTTTCGCAGGGTCTGAGAAGCTCTCTACCACAGAAGCTTTTTTGAACATTTCCATCATATCTAACCCTGTTCGCAGCTTGTTGCGTCGACCAAAAACTTCCGGACACGGCGAAATGACTTCGATGAAACAGAAGCCTTCTTTTTGCATCATCTTCTTAATAGACTGCGTTAGCCTGCGCACGTGCAATGTTGTCCATCTAGCCACGTAGGTTGCGCCAGATGCCGCAGCCAAATGCACCAAGTTGAAGGGGTGCTCGCTGTTTCCATAAGGACTCGTGGTGGTTATGGCGTCAAGCGGCGTCGTAGGACCAAGCTGCCCGCCAGTCATGCCATAATTAAAGTTGTTTACGCACAACACTTTGATTCCGATGTTTCTTCTTGCAGCATGAATAAAGTGGTTTCCGCCGATTGCGAACAAATCCCCATCCCCGCTCACGATCACGATGTCTAACTCTGGGTTTGCCAACTTGACTCCCGTCGCAAAGGCTATTGAACGTCCATGAGTGGTGTGGAATGAATCCGTGTTCGTGTATCCCGCCGTGCGACCGATGCAACCTATGCCGGAAATCACTACAAGCTTGTCCAGGTCAGTTTTCAACTCATCCAACGCATGCGCAAAACAGTTGAGCACGATGCCGTTGCCGCAACCTGGACACCAAATGTGCGGCATCATGTCCGTTCTCAAATACTTCGAAAGCGGATGCTCCAAGATTTCTTTAACTACCATTAATTATTCCTCCGTATCTCCTCAAGAATCTCGAGTGGAGTATGAGGCTCTTCACCGAATTTTGAAAGAAAAGCCACGGGCGTAGTCTTTGCACACCTTTCAACTTCACGCACTAACTGTCCACAGTTCATCTCAGGCACCACGATTGCCTTTGCATGCTTAGCAATGTCAGCAACATGCGTTTCTGGGAAAGGCCAAATGGTAATCGGGCGAAGAAGTCCAGCCTTTATTCCTTCTGCCCTAGCTTTTCTCACAGCGCTCAGAGCAGATCGGGCAACTATTCCATAGGCAACAACCACGACATCAGCATCTTCAACCATGATTTCCTCAACTTTAACTATTCTATCCGCGTTTTTGCGTATCTTTTCACAAAGCCTGCGCACAAGCTTGTACTGGGTTTCTGAGCTTTGCGTCTGCGGATAGCCATGTTCATTATGTGTCAAACCCGTGGCGTGAAAACGGTAGCCTTCTCCAAAACAAGCCATGGATGGAACCAAATCATCATCAGGCTTAAACGGCAGATACTCAGCAGGCGCCACCTTGGGTTTTTTACGGTTTACTACTTTCAAGTTTTCAGGCGAAGGAATCAGCACCTTTTCCCACATGTGCGCAATAATTTCGTCACCCAGCAGCATGGTTGGAACCCGATAGGTTTCAGCCAGATTGAAAGCCTCAAACGTCAAGGTAAACATTTCCTGAACCGAAGAAGGCGACAACGCGATAATTTCATAATCACCATGAGAACCCCACTTCGCCTGCATAACATCCTGCTGCCCAGGCAAGGTAGGCTGACCCGTGCTGGGTCCGCCACGCATTATGTCCACGATAACGCATGGTGCTTCAGTCATAACTGCTAAACCTATGTTTTCCTGCATCAAACTAAAACCAGGACCAGAAGTGGCAGTCATAGACTTCAAACCAGAGTAGGAAGCACCTATTACGGCTGCCATCGACGCGATTTCATCTTCCATCTGAATATAGATTCCGCCGAATTCAGGCATTCTTTCAGATAAGTGTTCGGCAATCTCGGTTGCAGGTGTAATCGGGTAGCCTGCGAAGAAACGGCAGCCTGCGGCAATCGCGCCTTCGGCACAAGCAACATCTCCGTTCAGGAAATGCGCTCCACTTAGCAAGCTTCTTTTTCCACTCATGTTTTACTTTCCTCCTTGTCTTTCTTTTCAACGATAAAAATCGCGAAATCAGGACAAACGGCCGTGCAGAAACTGCACACAATACATTTGCTTTCGTCCACGACTTTTGGAGGGTGAACTCCTCTTGCGTTTATTTCGTCTGATTCTTCTAGAACCTTTTTGGGACAGAAGTTTATGCAGTAACCGCATCCTTTACATTGGTCTTTAATCAAGTGGATTTCCGCTCTGGGAACTTGCACTTTTTCAAGATCCAATGGTTTATGTTTGATTCTTTCTGGCATAATTATCATCCGCTTAAAGCTTTTTCAAAAACTTTTTGGGCAGTTTTGATCTCTTCTGGCTTGACATTTTCCACTATTGCTTTCATGTCGCGTATTTTTGACGCGAACTCTTCACCTTCAGCTGCTGAAGCCCAAAGCAACTGCAATCTTTCCTTGTTCAACCCATTCTGCTCCATCTTCTTCCATAACTTTTCTACACGCTTCTGTGTCTGGTAATTGGCGTTTATGTAGTGGCAATCTCCGATGTGGCAACCTGCTACCAGAACAGTTGCTGCTCCTCTCGCAAACGCTCTCTCAACGAATTTCGGAGCCACACGCCCAGAACACATAGTTCTTATTATGCGCACGTTTGGCGGATACTGCATTCGACTGACACCAGCGAAGTCTGCGCCAGCGTAACTGCACCAGTTGCAGCAGAAAGCCACAATCTTCTTGTCAGCATCATACTCGGTTATAGCGTCGATTTGCGCCGTGATTTGTTCATCAGTGAAGTGGCTTTGAGTCAAAGCGCCGAAAGGACATTCTGCCGAGCATGTGCCACAGCCACCGCATGATGCTTCGGCTATCTCGATTCGTTTCAACTCTTTGTTCAAGGTTATGGCGTTGTAGGGACAAACTTTAGCGCAGAGCCCGCAGGCTTTGCATTTTTCCTCGAAAATAATGGGCGTGATAGCTTCAACGTTGATTTTACCCTTTGCCATCAATATGCCGGCGCGGGCTGCGGCTGCGCTTGCTTGCGTGACACTGTCCTTTATGTCTTTGGGAGATTCGGCGCATCCTGCAAAGAACACTCCGCCCGTGGCAGCGTCTACAGGTCTCAATTTTGGATGTGCTTCTAGGAAGAAACCGTCTTGGTTTCTGGAAAGAGTCAGCAAACGCTGAATTATTTCGCTGTCCTTTCTTGACTCCAAACCCACGGAAAGAATGACCATGTCAGCGTTTACCTTGTAAAGCTCCTTTTGCAAGGTATTTTCTCCAAAAAGCCAAAGATTACGCGTGGTCTTATCCTCAACTATTTCAGATGGAAGCCCACGGATGAATTTGACGCCTTCTTTTCTGGCGCGCTTGTACAAATCTTCAAAGCCTTTTCCATAAGCTCGTATGTCCACGTAGAACACGTAAATTTCAGTTTCAGGCCAATGCTCCTTAATCAATAAGCTGTCTTTGATCGTGTTCATACAGCAAACGTTACTGCAGTATAATCTTCCATTCCTGTCCGAACGAGAGCCAACACATTGAATGAAAGCTACACGCTTAGGAATCTGCTTGTCGCTAGGTCTCAGCAAGTGTCCTGCCGAGGGCCCGCCAGCGTTGATTAGTCTTTCAAACTCGAGCGACGTGATTACGTTTGGGTATTTGCCATAGCTGTAATGGGGTATTGTTGAGGGGTCAAACACGTCTGCGCCCGTTGCCACGACTATCGTGCCTATTTCAAACTCCACTGTTTCGGGTTTCATCTCGTACTTCACGGCTTGTCTCTCGCAGGCTTTCATGCATCTGTCACAGACGACAACGCCTTCTTTGTTGAGGCACACGTTCATGTCTATTATGTAAGTGGCAGGAACTGCCTGTGCAAAGGGCGTGTAAATACCATGTCTAATGGCTAAACCCACGTCAAACTCGTTTGGAACGGCAATCGGGCAGACTTTAGTGCATTCTCCGCAAGCGGAACAATCTTTTGTAACGTACCGTGGCTTTTTCAACACTTTAGCTTTGAAGTTGCCGATGTATCCTTTGACTTCGGTGACTTCGCTGTTAGTCAACAACTCGATATTTGGATGATGTCCCACATCCGACATCTTCGGTGCGAGAATGCAGATGGAACAATCCATCGTTGGAAATGTCTTGTCTATTCGCGCCATCATCCCGCCGATGCTTGGTTCCTTCTCAACCAGATACACTTTGTAGCCTGTGTCTGCCAAATCTAAGGCAGCTTGAATGCCAGCTACTCCGCCGCCTATGATCAGTGCTTTTCGCGTTATGGGCACCTCCGCTTCTTCTGCGGGCTGAAGCAGAGAAGCCTTGGCAACAGCCACTTTCACGAGGTCTTTGGCTTTTTCCGTGGCTGCTTTTCGGTCATAGAGGTGAACCCAACTGCACTGTTCTCTGATGTTGGCCATTTCAAAAAGATACTTGTTCAAACCAGCTTCTTCGCACGCCTTTCTAAAAGTGGGTTCGTGAAGCCTTGGTGTGCATGAAGCCACGACTACACGGTTGAGTTTCTGCTCTTTAATGTCCTTCTGTATTCCCGCTTGACCTTGGTCTGAGCACGTATACCGATTATACTGTGCAAGCACCACGTTAGGAAGAGTTGCAGCAAACTTGGCGACCTCTTCGCAATCTACGGAACCAGCAATGTTTAAACCGCATTGACAAACATAAACGCCGATGCGAGGCTGCTCCACGCCTTCTTTGGGCTGAGGCTCTTTCTTCTCTGCCATAATATTATCCCCTCGATGATCTCAAGTATTTCTCAATCGATTCTGCAGCACACTTTCCTGCACGAATCGCCTCAATAACCGTGGCAGGTCCTGTCACAGCGTCACCGCCGGCAAAAACACCTTTAAGGCTGGTTTCCATCGTCATAGGATTAACCCATATTGTTCCATCCTCGTTTAGCTCAACTTCTTTGGGTAGAAAACCTAACTCTGGGGTTTCGCCAATCGCAAGAATAACCATGTCGGCTTCTCGCGTGAACTCTGAACCTTCTATCGGAAAAGGCTTTCTTCTTCCACTTTCGTCAGGCTCGCCTAATTGCATGCGAATACACTCGACGACAGACACTTGCCCGTTTGTTCCAACCATCTTTTTAGGCGCTACAAGCAGCTCGATTTTTACTCCTTCATTCTCAGCTTCTTGGATTTCCCAAGGAATAGCGGGCATCTCTTCTCTCGACCTACGATACAATACAGTTACTTCTGCTGCTCCGTGTTTGATAGCAGTCTTAGCAGCGTCCACCGCCACGTTTCCACCACCGACCACAACAACCTTCTTGCCGACTTTCACGTCTCCTCCGCAGTTGATTTCCCACAAGAAATCAAGAGCGTGAACCACGCCGTTTAAATCTCCACCTTCTATGCTCAGTTTACTGCTCTTGTGAGCACCAGCACCGACAAAAACCGCTTTGTAACCATCCCTCCACAAATCATTAAAATGCAAGCCTTCACCAATCGCCACGCCAGTCTTAACTTCAACACCCAAATCCTTTAAAAACTGAATCTCATCAACTAAAACTTGCTTTGGCAAGCGATACTCAGGTATGCATTTCCTCAACATTCCACCGGGCTCTTGAAGCGATTCAAAAATCGTAACACCATAACCCTTTATGCCTAATTCATACGCCACAGTCAAGCCCGCGGGTCCAGAACCTATGATTGCAATTTTCTCTTCATGCACTTCTTGTCCGTGTTTTGCTTTTTCCGTCTTCAAATGCTCTTTGTAGGCGTTTTTGATTTCTTCCAGAACTTTTTCTCGATCTAGTCCAGCACGTTCGGGATGAAAGCAAACCATCGTTGTTACAAGAGGCAACGGTATGTTTTCCACTATCTTCTGGAAAGCTCTTTCAAAGGCTTGAGTATGCCCTTGCTCTTCAGCGGTTTTTCGCATGATCAAAAAGATTTCAGGCAGTTTCAAAGCTTGAGGGCAATGCCTGTTGCAGCGATAACACCAAGCGCAGAGCCAAAGTTCATCAGAGGCTAAAGCGTTTTCTGGGTTAAGAAAGATTCTTTCAAGAAGCGTTCGCGGGTTGTAGTCTTTTCCTAACATTTCCGCCATCGGACAGCTAGATGTGCAAATGCCGCATTCAAAACAATTTTTGAGTTTTTCAGCGTCCAAAAGCTTTTCAAGAACCCCCTTAACGTCTACGGTTTTGCTGGTTTCCACGCTTCAAGTCCTCTGGAGTATTGGGGTTTCTCATGGATATAAAAGTTTACAAACGTAAAGTTTCCAACAACCATACAAACAAGCCGCCTAACAAGCATAGCTGTTTTATATGATCCCAACATAATAAGAAACCAAAAAAGGAGAACGCCGAGAATGAAAAAAGTCCAAGTCATGTTATACGGTATAGGCGCAGTAGGTAGCATGTTCGCGAAATTCTTGCTAGAAAAGAAAGGAGTAGAAATCGTCGGAGCGATTGACATAGCAAAAGACAAAGTGGACAAGGACCTTGGCGAAATAATAGGACTAGACAAGAAAGTTGGAATACGCGTTTCAACAGATACTGATGCAACACTCTCGAACGTAGATGCGGACATAGCTATCCACGCGACTTCATCTTTTCTCAAAGATTCTTTCACACAAATCGTTCCGATCTTGAAACACGGTGTAAACGTCATATCTACATGCGAGGAACTGTCGTATCCATATTTGACAGCACCTAAGCTTGCAAACGAACTTGACACGATCGCCAAAAAGTATGACGCAACGGTTTTAGGTACAGGCATAAATCCGGGTTTTCTAATGGACACGTTAGTAATAACGGCGACTGCTCCATGTCAAAAGATAGAGAAGATTGAAGCGACCAGAGTCATGAATGCTGCCACAAGACGCGTGCCGTTCCAAAAAAAGATAGGCGCAGGTTTGACGGTTGAAGAATTTGAACAGAAAATGAAAAAGAAGGAGATCACGGGGCATGTGGGATTAGAACAGTCTATCGCCATGATTGCAGATGCCTTAGCATGGAAGCTCGACAAGATTATTGCTGAATCAGTGGAACCAGTAATAGCTAAAAAACCTGTTGCAAGCAAAGACGTACAAGTTAATGCTGGAAAAGTGGCAGGTCTAAAACAAAAAGCAAAGGGAACTAAAGGGACAAAAGAAATCATAATCTTGGATTTTCAGGCGTACATAGGCGCTCAAGAAGAATATGACGCAGTAACTATCAAAGGCGTGCCACCGATAAACCAGAAAATATCACCATGCGTGCATGGCGACATAGGCACGATAGCAATGGTTGTCAATGCCATTCCAAAAGTAATCAATGCCCCAGCAGGCTTGTTCACGATGAAAGATCTGCCAGTTCCGTCAGCCACGGTTGAAGACATGAGAAAATACATCCGAACCTAACCAATCCTGCTCTTTAGGGAGATTACGTTGAAACCTAAAATTGACATAAACTGCGACTTAGGCGAAAGCTACGGCGCATTCAAAATCGGCAATGACGCCGAGATAATGCCGCACATAACGTCTGCAAACATCGCATGCGGTTTTCACGCGGGCGACCCCATGACTATGGCACAAACTGTAACGTTAGCCAAAAATTATCATGTCGCCATCGGAGCACATCCCAGCTTTCCCGACCTTATTGGTTTCGGCAGAAGAGAGATGCAGCTGACCCAAGAAGAAGTAAAAAATTACATAATCTACCAAGTCAGCGCGCTTCAAGGATTTGCAGAAGCCGCCCGCCTAACCATTCAACACGTAAAGCCTCACGGAGCTCTCTACAACATGGCTGTAAAAGATGAAGAACTTGCTCAAGCAATAGTTGACGGCGTAAAAACGTTAAACCCAAACTTGATGGTTTTTGCTCAACCAAAATCAGCGCTGGCAAAAGCCGCAGTTAAAGCCAGATTGCGAGTGGCGTATGAATTTTTCGCTGACAGAACTTATAATTCTTATGGAAGTCTTGTCTCAAGAAAACAGCAGGCAGCATCTATTCAAAACCCACAGAAAGTGGTTGAAAGAGTCATCAACGCGATTACTAACCGAAACGTCTTAGCTTTCAATGGAGAAACCGTAAAGCTGGGTGAAGTGCATACGATCTGCGTGCACGGCGATAATCCAGCCGCTGTAAAGCTTGCAAAAGCGTTACGCAGAGGATTAGAGAAGGCGGGCATTGAAGTTAAGCCTGTGGGCAGTTTTATCTAGTAAAGATTTGGCTTGATTATGAGTAATGAACTTTATGTTTCTGCACGATACTTGCCTTTCGGCGACAACGCGTTACTAGTCGAGTTTAGCGACACAATAAGCTTGGAAGCAAACCTCAAAGTTACAGTGTTATCAGAAGCCGTAACAAAAGCTAAGATGAGAATCGAAGAGTTGGTTCCGACTTATCGGTCACTACTGATCCGCTACGACCCCTTGAAAACAACTTACGAGCAACTCGTGTTTCAATTAAAAGACCTTGAAAAAACACTCGACAAGCCAAGCCCAGAAACGAAAAGACAAAAAATAGCAATTCCAGTTGTTTATGGCGGCGAATATGGTCCAGACCTTGCTTACGTTGCCAAACATCATAGGCTGACGGAACAGCAAGTTGTCAAGTTACATTCTTCTAGAGAATACAGAGTGTATATGATCGGGTTTGTTGCCGGCTTCCCCTATCTAGGAGAAGTCTCTGATGAAATCGCGACGCCAAGGCTTGAAACACCAAGGTTAAAAGTGCCAGCAGGTTCGGTTGGCATAGCTGAAACACAGACGGGAATATATCCCTGCGAGGCTCCAGGCGGATGGCAGATAATAGGCAGAACGCCTCTTGTGCTGTTTAATCCAATGCAACAACCACCAACACCGCTGAAAGCAGGAGACACTGTCAACTTTGAAGCGATTTCGGAAAAAGAATTTAGAACAATAGAGAAACAAACACGAACCAAGTTGTCACAGAGGAACAAGAGCGAATGAAAGTCTTTCAAGTAATCAACGCTGGGTTGTTCACTACAGTGCAGGATTTGGGAAGATACGGTTACCTCCGATATGGAGTCCCCATTTCTGGCGCCATGGACACTTTCTCCTTAACCGCAGCAAATCTTCTAGTTGCAAACAACGAGAACGACGCATGTCTAGAAACAACGCTTGTCGGTCCTAAACTTCAAACTTTAGCAACCACGCAGATCGCGATAACTGGTGGAAACTGTTCACCCACTGTTAACGGTCAACGTGTTGCCATGTGGCAAACATTAACCTTGCGAGAGGGCGATGTGGTTTCTTTTGGAAGAATGGAAAGCGGATGCCGGGCGTATCTCTCGATACAAGGAGGAATAAACGTGCCCCTTCTGCTTGGAAGCAGATCAACCTACGTGCGCGGCGGGTTTGGAGGGTTGGAAGGTAGACAGTTAAAAATTGGAGATGTTATCGAAGCATCAGACATGTCTCTTCTTACGGTTGAGTATTCGTTACCGATAAAACATGTGCCTCGGTTTACGAACCAACTTGCAGCGCATGTGGTTTTAGGACCACAAGACAACATGTTCACGGAAAAAGGATTGAGCACTTTTCTGTCAAACCCGTATAAGGTAACGTTGGAAGCAGACCGCATGGGCTACAGGCTTGAAGGCTCTGTAATAGAGCATGTTTTAAAGGCGGATATTGTTTCAGACGCAATCTTGCCCGGTGCAATTCAAGTTCCGAGAAACGGAAAACCGATCGTGATAATGCGGGATGCACAAACCACTGGTGGATACCCAAAAATCGCTGCAGTGGGCACTGCTGACGTTGATTTGCTTGGGCAAGCTAAACCCGATGATGTTATAGAGTTTTCCAAGGTGACAGTAAAAGAAGCACAAGAAAGAACACGCGAATATTATAAGCTACTTAAAACGTTACGTGGTTTGTTAGATAGAAAAGCTGTAAACGTTTAAGTTTGTGCCTCATCTTCTCATGAATGTGTGGTTGGGCTATGCAAGCAAATGCAGGAGTTCATGAAAAAGGCACGGTTGATTTTCAAGAGCTTTTAGCGTCTTTACGGCGGAATCCTGATTTTAGTAAGGCAGGAGCAATCGTCACTTTTATCGGAGTAGTTCGCGGAGACAATTTAAAGAACGAGAGAGTTCAGAAGTTGGAGCTGGAGGCTTACGAAGAAAAGGCAAACGAGACCCTCAAAAACATCTGTAATGATTTAAAGAAGAAGCAGGGAATAGTGGATGTTCAAATTCACCATCTGCTAGGCAAGTTTAGCGTAGGTGAAGACCTTGTTTACGTTGTTGTTGCAGGCGCTCACCGCAAAGACGTGTTTGCTGTTTTAGAAGAGGCCGTGGAAAGATACAAGAAGGAAGCTCCGATTTTCAAAAAAGAACATGTCAGGTCTGATAAAGGTGAGACACGCGCCTACTGGATAAAAGAAAGCGAAGGTAAAGCATAGTATCTATGGAAACTATTTTGAGAAGGGTTATAAGAGTGCCTAAAAAATAATGTAAAAGGAGAAGGCAGAAAAAATGGAGAAAAGAAGCTACACTTGGTTTGAAAGACGCCGCAGAACTAAAGCCTTGGATCTCGCGCAAGAACAGATATCGAAAGCACTCGACACGGTGACATTGCTCTGTCAGGCGACAAAGAGCATTTCAGAAGGAAATAAAAAGGAGGCGACGCAACGCATTGAAAACCTCTTCAGAACAGAAGAAGAAGTTGATAGACTGCGAATGGAAGTTTTCAAAGAACTAACCAAAGGCGCAGCATTATTCGCTGATTACCGCGAAGACCTACTTCACCTCGTGAAAAGACTTGACACACTTGCCGACCACGTAAAGGATGCCGCAAGATGCTGGGAAATGCTTCTAGACACCAAAATTCCAAAAGAATTCCAAGAAAACACGATGCAAATGACCGCAACACTCGTTGAATGCGCACAAGCCTTACGCGGCAGCATCGAAAAACTAGCCACAAACCCCGCAGAAGCGGTTGAAGGCGCCAAAAAAGTTGACGAAATCGAGCATGAAGTCGATACTATTTACTTGAAGACTAAGGCTTCGTTCGTGAAATATGGAGAACAAATGAACAGCGGCGCCATGGTGATATTTGACGACCTTATCGAATTTATCGAACAGGCTTCAGACATGTGTGCCGACACGGCAGATTATATTGTGATACTTGCAACCAGAGAATAGAAGAAATGTTACTGGCTCAAATATCAGATGTTCACTGCGGACCGATGCTTTGCAGAGAAAAACTTAGAACGGCTATTAGAGAAATCAATCGAATGCAGCCTAATGCCGTACTGGTTACTGGAGATTTGACGGAAAATGGTTTGATTTCTGAGTTTAAAATGGCCGCAAAAGAACTAAAAACCCTCAAGGCAGAAAAAATAATATACGTCAGCGGAAACCACGACTACCGCTCTACTGGGTACTTGCTTTTCAGAGAATTCTTTCCATTTTCCCAAGTAACTGAAACCGATGAAGCAGTAATAGTCGTTCTCAGTTCAGCACGACCTGACAGAGACGATGGCGAAGTAGGCAACAGACAAAACTTGTGGCTTGAACACACCCTTGAAAAATACAAGGACAAACCCAAGATAGTAGCCATACATCACCACGTAGTCCCTGTTCCAGACACTGGGGCAGATCAAATAACTGTCGTAGATGCAGGTGACGTGTTAAGAAGTCTTACGAAGTCAAAGGTTAACATGGTTCTTTGCGGACACAGACACAGACCATGGAGATGGAAAATGGAGGACATGCCTGTGGTTCATGCAGGCAGTGTTTCATGCGAGAAGCTGAGGGGTTTCTTCTGCAACTCATACAATGTAGTAACGATTAAGGGTAAAAGAATTGAAGCAAAACTCAAGATTGTTGGCGGAGACTTGGTTGATTTTAGCGAGATTGTTAAAAGGAGAGAGGTTCTGCAAGAATCTGACATTTCACAATACAGCGATTCCCTCGCACGTTAACAGAAAATACTATTTAAACTGAAGCCTTCTGAGTCTCTCAGCATTTCATATTCTCCGATTCCAACAACGTTTGATTTGCTTTAATTTTCAGACTATTTGAACGCTTGAAGCCTTGAAAGTCAAGAAAACTTCAGAGCTCATGTTTAACCCCATCTCGTCAAACGAGCGCTTGGTTATCTGAGTGATTAGAGGCTTTCCAACATCAACTCTAATCTTGACCAACGACCCTACATCTGTGATTTCGATGATTCTGCCCATGAAAACATTTCGTGCACTGGATTCAAAACGTTTCTTGGAAACGATTATGTCTTCTGGCGCGATGAAAATGCTCACACTGCCCTGGCATTGAGTTGCAGTCGCAACTTGAACATCATTTCCAATGTTCACAGTTGTTATTCCGCTATTGGCAGGTGTTGCAGTTCCTTGGAATACATTCTCTACGGCACCAAAGCCTGCCAGAGTTCTAGAAAGCTTGTTAAAAGTTTCTGTTGGCGTTCCTATCCCTGTTATCTTGCCATCTGCAATCAAAGCTAACCTGTGCGGAAGTCGTTTTGCCTGAAACATATTATGCGTCGCAATTACGATGGTCGTGTTTTTTTCTCGATTTACCGTTGCGATTGCTTCTTCAACCAAAGAAGCATTCTTAGGATCCAAGTTTGCCGTTGGTTCGTCCAAGAGAAGGAGTTTTGGGTTTAAGACTAACGCCGTTGCAATCGCTACTCTCTGTTGCTCTCCTCCCGAAAGCCTTCGAGCTCTTCTTTTTTCGAAACCTTCGAGCCTCAAAAGCTTCAATGCCCCGCCAACTTCATCGGCTATTTTTTCTTTCGGGGTTTTTCTTATTTTCAGACCATATGCCACATTATTATAAACCGTCGTGTTGAAGAGCAACGTTTTCTGGAAGACCATAGTACTCTCTAAACGTATTTGTTCGATGTTTCGATCAGTAACTCTAACTTGATTGAAATACACTTCGCCTTTTGAGGGTTTCTGGATGAAAGCAAGAATTCTCAGCAACGTGGTTTTGCCGGACCCATTGGGTCCGAGAAGCCCTAGGATTTCGCCTTTGTTGATTTGCAGATTAATATTTTCCAAGGCTTTTATTGTGTCGAAATTTTTCGTAACGTTTCTAAGCTCTGCGATTTGTGCCATGGCTTTCCCTTTTGGACGTAAACGCTAAACACTAGGTTGATTCCGAAAACTAATATTAGAAGTATTATGCCTAGAGCAATCGCCAATTCTATGTTGCCTCTTTGAGTTTCGATGGAAATTCCCGTGGTCAGAACCTCTGTCCACCCAACTATATTTCCACCCACTAGAACAGCCACGCCTAGTTCTGCTATCGCACGGTTGAAACTTGCCACCCCAGCAAGAGAAACGCCTATCAACGCTTCTTTCAACACGGCAATAGAAGCTTGAGACTCTGTAGCCCCCAGAGTCTTTGCCAAGTTCGCTATTTCAGGGTCAACAGCTTCTATCGCGTTCGTCGTCAGACTCACAACGATAGGCGTTACAAGCACTGCCTCACCAATAATCATGGCTGTAGGAGTATACAAAATTCCAAAGATTCCTAAGAACCCAGACTTCGAGAAAACCAAGAAAAACACTAGTCCTAAGGCTACTGTTGGTATGCCGAGCAAAGAGTTGAATATTACTTTGACTAAGAACTTGCCTCGGAAGTTCTTGAACCCGAGAACCATTGCAATCGGTATTCCCCACAGGATGGCAAGAAGTGTAGCTACTCCTGAAACGTAGAGCGAGCGAAAAGTGATTTCCACAACTCTCGGGTCTCCTGAAAAAATGAGTTGAAAGGCTTTGATTAAGCCTTCAAGTATTTCGTTCAAGGTTGCTTCCTCAAACGGAATTTGCTTTTCTTAGCTATAAAGTTCGGGATGGCGCGGATCTCTGTATTGTGGTGGGCATTCGTATAGTTCGGTGCCTTCTTTGATGAATGCGTAGTTTCTTATCCATTGAACTATTTGTTCTGTGGAGTTCTGTGAAATCAGCTGAACCACGGCATGAAAGAGTCGCCCGCTTTGCCCATAATCACTCTTGCCAAAATCCTCTATCAGTTGTTGGCACTCATCTGAAATCAGGAATTTCATGAAAACTATTGCGCCATCAAAGTTTACGTGGCTATGTTTTGTTTGGTTCACGGCTATTGCGCTGTAGACGTTGAGTAGTTCTTTTCTTTCAGCGATGAGCGAAATCAACGTTATCCGGTGATCTTTTTCATAATACTTCAAGTAAGTGCCGATGTCAGAAAGCGTGTAAGCCGAGAATTGTTCAGCTTTCAGCAGTGTTTCACCCATGCCAGAACCAGCGCTTGCATACCATGATTCTGCGGATATCAATGTGTAGTTGTAGCCAGCTGCCTTCCAGAGGCTTTGCTCTTTCGCATGGGTACCTGAGCCGTCGCCTCTAGAAACCCATATCTTACCAGTCTGATTCCGTCCATGTTCAACTATTTTTTTGAGAGCTTCAGTTGCGTTTAGCCCGCTTATTCCCGCCGCATCGCTTTCTGGTCCTACTATGGTGAAGAAGTTATAGGCAATTATCTTTCGAGAAACACCATATCCTTCTTGCAAAAATGTCTTTTCTTGAGATGGTGAATGGACGAGTATGGCGTCTACGTCGCCATTTTGTGCTTGTTCTATGGCCACTCCTGTTCCTACCGCAACAAACTGCAGGTCTATTTGATATTTCGCTTCAAAGGTTTTTTCTATTTCATCCAGCAAGCCAGTTTCATAGAGGCTTGTTGTTGTAGAGACTACTAGTCTTCTTCTAACAAAATACTGCGTGTAAACTACGGTTCCTGCAACCAACATTGTTGTCGCGATAGCTGCGATGATAACCATTTTCCATAGGAGTTTCATCAGATTCACCGTTAGGTTTTAACATGCATATCGATTCTAAACTTTATAAGCCTTCCGCAACCATAATTCCAAACATAATGTCCCCCTCTAGACACAGACCTTCATGCAAGCTCTGGATAGAACACGAAGGAAAACCGCTTCTAGGCAAAGGCGGATGCGCAATATTAGAAGAAATAGAGAAGAACAAGTCGATCTCGATAGCTGCAAAGAATCTAGGCATGTCCTACCGCTATGTGTGGGGTTATTTGCAGAAAATACGTAATGCGCTGGGAGAACCTGTTGTTGAGACTTTCAAAGGTGGCAGGGACGGTGGAGGAGGTGCGCGGCTTACAGAGCAGGGCAAGAGCCTGTTGCAGGAATACAAACGTTTGGAGGGTTATCTGGAAAAGGTTTTGGATGATGAAGAACATTGGGAGATGGTGAGCTTGAAGATTAGTGCAAGAAACCGTTTCAAAGGAAAAGTTATAGCGGTAGAAAAGGATGGAGTAACCGCAAAAGTGAAAGTTGAAGTGAAAACACCCACGATTGTTACAGCCTTGATTTCCAAGGAGGCAGTTGAGGACCTGAACATTAAAGTAGGCGATGAGGTAGAAGCAATTGTCAAAGCCACAGAGGTCATGATAGCAAAGTAGCCACTCAACATATCGCAGCTTCTGCCACATCATTCATCGCCAAAAACTTGAATAACAACTTTCTTACGATGCTGTCTAGTAAACCACGTTTAGAATTAAAGTGCGGAAGATTTAACAGGTTCTACATTAGTCCTCCTAATGCAAAAACAGTCTTTGGTGAAAGTGTTTCGCGCACGCTGAACTATATTGAATGTCACCTTGGCTTATGTAGACGGACGAAAACAGCTTATGCGGGAAATTAAAATAACAGATGATAGAATCTGAATGGGGGTGAAACAATGGAAAATAGGAAGTTGGAACTTGCATTAATCGATAAGCATGGGAAAGTGTACCCGTTAGATGAGGCCACCCGTGAAGAATTAGCTAAGGGTCTTGAAAAAATCTCTAAAGAAATCGCAAAGAGACTGCTAATGCTAAAAGAACAAAGATAGAACCTGACCTATCCCTTTTTTCAGGAAACTTGAGGAGCGCGCGCATAAAACTATGAGTGGTAAAAGAAGCGCTGGAGTTGAAGTAAAACCAAGAGTAGCTTTGTTACTAAGAAACAAACTCGTTTTTATTAGCATGTATTTGTAAGTGGATATTTGAGTGATCTTGAGGATGAGGCGAGTTTCCAACTATTCCAGTCGCGAAAAAAACACTCGCTATTACTTGGAAAATTTGTGGCTAGGGCTGAGGCTCTATCGTGGGCTATTCTCAAATTTCCTGGGAATAAGAGTTCCAATGTTTTGTGGGCATAAGTTGACTTACAAATGTAATCTTAGATGTAAAATGTGCCCCTTCTGGAAAAGATCCAGCAAGGATTCAAGTGTAGAGAGGGAAAAAGCAATTCTGAAGCAGATTTATGACTCCGGTGTTTCTGGGATCGCGTTTGAAGGCGGGGAACCGCTCTTGAGAAAAGACTTGGTCGAAATCCTCACTTTTTCTCGGTCTCTACCTTTACAAACAAGCCTAGTTACCAATGGAACTCTCCTCGAATCCAGAATAGATGAGATAGCCTCATACATCAACGGCGTCATCTATGTTTCGCTAGACGGCATGGAAAAAACTCATGACACAATTAGAGGAGTTAATGGCTGTTTCAGAAAAGCGATACGAGGCATAACCGCATCTAACAAGAAGGCTCCTGTGACGATCAACACGACAATAATGGAAGAGAATCTACATGAGATAGAAGACATGGTGAAGTTGGCAAAAGAATTGCACACAGGAATATCAGTAGCCGTAGCTCACGCGTACTATAATGCTAATGTATCTGCACCTACAGCTGACGAAATCGCTAAAACAGCCAAAAAACTCATTGAGATGAAGAAAAAGGACTACCCCATTGTGAATTCAGTCAATTATTTCAAAGTCATGGCAAAAGAAAAAAAATGGAAGTGCAAACCTTGGACAGTAATTAACGTAGATCCAAATGGAAATCTGGTCCTACCTTGCTATGCGCGCAACGAATACGCAACTAGCGTTTCTGTTCTTGAAACCAACATCAAAACTGCAATCTCTAAATTCAACTGGAAAGAAACACACAACTGCAAAGAATGCAGTCTCCACTGTTATGTGGAGCCTTCCCTAGTGCTTTCAGCGGATTTTCGGACTTACCTAGATTGGGCATTTCGAGTCAGGATCTAGAATCCCAAAAAATTACTGATTAAGCGCGCAACGATAACTACTAAGAGGATGGATGAGAAAGAGAAGATTCCGAAAAGAATGTAGACCGTAAGAACTAGAGCCGCACACTAAAGCCTAAATACGACTTGAATGATACAAGACAGTTGTGAAAATGCAATATGGTTGGGCTCATAGTATCTCTGCCTGCAAAGTGGGAACAATTTCTGAAGCAGTTGGCTGATGATCATGAAATCGATCTCAACACCGTCGTCAGTGAACTATGCGAGTGGGCCTTTTCCGATCCTGAAAGCAAAGAACAGTTTAAAGATTGGTTAGATGAGGCTTATCCCCCAAAAGGAGATGCTGAAGAAAAAGCAAGAGCTGTAGGAGAAGAAGCAGCTGAGGAAGAAGAAGAGCGCGAAGAAGAATCTGAAGAAGAATCCCACGAACATCTGGATTAGTTAAACAGTGGAAATGACGTTTATCGCCTTTGTTAGCGTCTCAGTTTTCCTGCTCCATCACATTTTGGGCATCGTTTTCTGGAGGTCCCTTCACCCGTCGTGCCTGTACCATGGCATACAGGACATGTGACCAACCAGTCTTCATCACGCTCATAGTACTTTCTGGACATAAAATTCACCCTATTTTTGAGCCCTCTATATGTGTGATATTAATTGCGTTCTTACCTTCTTTTCTGTTTCTTTCCCCCTCGAACTCTTCTCGTTTGATGCCCCCTCGCTTTGTCACGGCGAGCACTCTCGATGGGTTTTCTACGGGAATCCTGTTCTCTGCTCATGCTCCGTCACCTTACCTCTTCATTGTCAATAGTATCTTTTCCAAAATAAACCTGTTGTAGCTCATCATGCTTCCGTAGAAATCAGGTATTATGCCCTTCTATGCTACATCGCAGCGATAGTATCGCTAGTGCACACTTTTACCGGTAAACATGTGTTCAAATTTCAATCCCCACTCATAACATTCCAAATCTGGTTTCTTTAACCGAAATAATCCTAAAACAAGGCGGAAACTGAAGTGCGGGGGGTGGGATTTGGACCATCCGCAAACTGGAGTCATCACCAAATCCTCTCTTTTTTTTGTTGTCTATCTTTCTGTCTTTGGCTCCCTGGGATTTGCACCCGACCCCAATTGGAGCCGTCTCCCTAGAACCCCTCTTTTTCAATGCCTTTGAAAAGATCAGAACGCTTCCTTTTGCAGACTATGACTGCTAGAAGCGAGGCAATCATGAATAGTGGCAGAATCAGGAATGATGGGAATTCTGGGATTACGGGGTATTCGAAGGTGTACCCTTGATCTTCGCTGCTGACGGAGTTGCCAATGTTGTCGTAGGCGATGATTGCATATGTCACATTGGTGCCTACTGGAAACGATGAGATATTGCCCTGCCATATGTCGTCCTTCAGATTCGTCATGTTGATAATGTCCGTCCATGTTGCAGTGCTGTTTGTGTAGGTGCAGTTCAGAATCACTTGAGACAATGGATAAACATGCCTGACTGTGGCGTTGACTTCTACTGGGTCGGTGGGTAGTACATTACTCGTTGGGGGAGTCTGGGAAACATTGCTAAAACCCAAGAGCATGAGTGGATATCGGTCCTTAACATTGTATGGTAGAGGAATGATGAAGGGATTGTCTCCGATTCCGTCGCCTCCAGTAATGTTCTGAAACTCACCGCTGTACAGGTCTGGACTAACGAAGCCACCCCAATAGTTGCCGCCTGAAGGATAGCCATCATCCCATTGCAGAATGGCGCCTTCACCTCTTGCATGCTCATTGTTACTAATGAAGTAGTTGTGATAGACTTTGAGTCCTGTATGGTTTCCTCCAGTCACACAGATGCCGCAACCGTTGTTGGTGAACGTATTGTTAAAAACTCTGATGTTAGGATATCCAGCGCTTAGAGGCCAAATGCCCCATGAGCAATCATCTATCAGGTTGTCTTTTATTGTCACATTCTCGTAACCATAGACGACCAAGCCATAACCACAATGTTGAAAAACATTTCCGGCAATGAGGGCATCGTTGACTGATCCGAAATTGACTCCATCTCTCGCACGCCCGGGTGCAATGACTTTGTTGTTGGTGAAGGTGAAGTTCTTTGGTCCGTCTGTATATCCATTGAATATCGCTCTGTAGTTGCCTTCGAATGTACAGTTGTCAATGGTGAGCCAGGTATCTGCATTAAGGTCTATGCCATCAGAGCAGTTGATGATGTTGAGATTCCTTACGGTCACGTTGTTTCGGTAGCCAAGATCGAGGCCATTCCTCCGATTCGGGCCTCCCTCCAGACTATGCCCTGCACCGTCGAGAATAATGTTGTCTCGCTGAACGTAAATAATATTATAGGCTCCCGTGGTTCCGGTGATGTTTTCGGTAAAGGTGTAGGTGATATTATCCGTAGTCGTGATGAGGGTGGTTGAGGGTGTAATGCTGCCATTGGCGTTAATAGTCAAAGGAGGAGAGTCTGCTGCTTGAATCTTCTGAACCTCATTTACGAAAGCAATCATTCCAACAAGAAGAAAAGCCAAAACGAAAATGCCAAAGTGTTTCCTGTTCATCAAACGCTCACCTTTCTCTGCAATGCTTGTTACTTGACTTCTGGTTTTATTTCTTGCGGAAGAAGCGAGCGGAGAGTGTTGGACGAATCCCTGCATTATTCCTTGTACGCATTGACTTGGACCATCTGCAGGCTGGAGACTTCACCAAGCATCTCCCTTTTTCTCTGTCAGTGTGTCTATTCCCAAGCACCAGTGAGTAGATACAGTTCAGTCGACTTAGACGGTGCGCGCGCTATTTCTTTTTCTCAGATGTTGGTGCGGCTTTGAGTTGTTGCATCAAGCCCAGGGTGTCATATCTTTCCCAACATTCCACGAATCTGCCGCCAGCAACGCGGTCGATCTCGATCTGCCACATCACCACCTTCTTATTGGTAGCTCTATCCGTGCCCGCCCATGTATAGCGGATCGCTACCTTATCCCCTTCCACGACCATATCATCGAGGATGAAGTGAACGTCAGGAAAAGCAGCGAAGAGCTCCTTCATATCTCGTTTGTAATCCTTGATTCCGCGAAAGTCCTTTCCACGGGCACAGTGACGGACAAAGTCAGTGGCACAGGTCTCGTCCATTACGGCTAAGGCTGCCGCCTTTCCCTTGTTTAGCTCTTTGAACCAACGACACACTAGCGCCTTGATTTCCTTTACGGACATAACAAATCACCAGCTAATTCCTAAACAGTCCATTTCGTATATCTGGTTTTCACCGAAGCATACGCATCAGCACGCAGTTGATCAGATGTCGATCTGTTTTCGGACAAAGTCAACCATTTTGTCTGCCCAAAGCTCCAGATACTCTTCTCCTTTGCCAGCTTCTGCCTTGCGAGGGTCACCAACCACACCGTTTTCTGCTATAGATTTGATGCCTTGGCTAAATATGACAGGTATTTTCTCTTCGTAGTTTCCCACGAAACCTTCCTCAGCTTTTTCCATATCGACTAGATCCTTTCGTACTGCCAGAGCAATTGATGTTTCAGATTCGCCTGCATGAGCACCTGACTCAGGAGCCGAAACTCCGTGTTTCAATGAAGCCTCCGCAAAGAATCTGAAGAGGCCTACGAGATCTGTGTAAGAAATGACACGAGCTTCTTTGAGACGTTGATTCAGTTCCTCAGTTGCCTCTTGCACGGGCTTGAAATCTCCACCGTGCCACGGAAGTATGACTATGTTCTTGAAACCGTTCTTTTCCAGGCTAACACAATAGTCGCGGATCAATGCCTTCAGCGTCTCAGGTCTAATGTCGATGGTTCCGGGAAACGCCATATGGTGTTCTGAGCATCCTACGTTTATGGTTGGTGCTTGGAGAGCTTTGCCGAGTTTCTTGGCCACTCTGTAGGCCAAGTCATCACCGATGAGCGAATCCGTGCAGGTGGGCAAATGAGGCCCATGCTGTTCATTAGAACCCACAGCAAACACAACAGTCCTAAAGCCTTTGTCCAACGCCTTCTGGACATCAACCCAACTCATCTCGGAAATGCGAACCCTAACCATTTTCCTTTCCTCTCTTAATTCTAGTATGAACCTAGTACCATGTACAGCTATCCTCAGTGAAAAAACTTTCCAAGACACGCGCTAGTGTCTTTGATTCTTTCCATTCTCCTCGCAGGACACTATACAAGCAATCGTCACGCGCGCTAGAAAAACGCCGCGCGCTTGATCATTCCACCATTAGTTTTCCATTCTGTATAAGCAAGCGTTTGTCAATCTTGACGGTTGGCTGAAGGAGTATTCCGTCCAAATGAATGTTGCTTTTCGTGTGTCCACCAGGAAATGACGTGTTGTCTCCTACGGCAATATGCACTGTTCCTAACACTTTTTCGTCTTCTAACACATTTCCTATCAGGCGAGCCTTTGGATTTGTGCCAATGCCAAGCTCAGCAATGTTGTAGGCGTTTTTGTCGGCCGCTTCCAAGATGCTCTTGAGCTTGGCTGCATCGGGACCAACGAAGCTTCGCGCCCTTCCGTCCTTCACGGCAATCTTGAGTGGCTGCCTCACCGACAGTCCCAGAGCGGCATCCACGAGGTTGTCTATGACTAGAGTTCCATTTGTTGACTCTTCAACTGGTGCTAAGGCAACTTCCCCTGCAGGCAGGTTTCCCCAGTCGCCACGCTTATGCATCAAGCCTGTATCTCTCATCGGTGGGCGTTCTTTGATGCTCATTGTCAAATCTGTTCCTGAAGGAGTTGAAATGGTGACTGCTGAACACTTTTGCACAAGCGTCGCCACCTTATCTGTCAAAGACGCTATTTTTTTGTAGTCAGCAGTAAGTGCACCGGTGCTCATCATGCCTTCAGTTATGCCTGGCATGCTGGCAATTCTTGCACCTTGTTTGGTTGCGTTGCGTCGAGCGTCCGTATTTGAAAGAGACATGTAAGTAGGTGCAAGCACAACGTCAGCTGCTTTCATGGCTTCGGCAACGGGCTTTGGAGGATCATCTCCATGACGTCTCGTTGGTTCCATAATCATAACGGCTGTTCTGGCTCCTACTGATGCCGCACTATAAGCCAAAGCCTCAGCTATCTTCAGCATCTTTGTATCAGTGACTACCAGTGCGGTCTCCTCTGGCTTGATTTTCATACAAGTCTCAACCGCGATTCGTGCACCCTTCATCAAGGACAGGTTCTCAAACAAACACGACACCTCTTCCTAACTGTGGCGTTTCTTGCACACCAAAAACACATGGTAGGAAGTTGCTTAAAAAAAGATGCACTCCAACGATGAGCTCAATAGCTAGGATTTGAACCTATGAACGGTGGCGATGTCTCCCGAAATCCGTCTTAATATGACCGTTTTCTTCTGAGCAATAGATGGGTCAATCTGGCTTAAAAGGACTGACAGAAGTGTCCTCCATCCGCGTTGTTTTTTTTCTCTTCTTCATCGTAGAGGTACCTTGCCTGTTTCAACGTCTTTGACGAACCTCAATAGTTCTTGGAAGTATGTCTGCTGATCATCATACATCGAAAAGTGGGCTCCTTTTTCGCAGATTGCCACCCGAGAATTGGATATGCGCTTGCCCATCTCTTGGATGTCTTCAACGCTCATTGTATCGTGGCGACCTACTATGAGAAGCGTGGGGACCTTGATGGCTTGAATTTCCTTCCATCTATCCCACTCCTTGTACGTACCCGTAACTACAAACTCGTTCGGTCCATTTACTGTGTTGTATACTTCCGTGTTCAGATGTTTGAACATGCGCATTATTGGGTCCGGCCAAGGGTCAAGGCGGCAAAAGTGCTTCGTATACAACTTCTTGAAGACGACTTCTTGATATTCGGGTGCGTCATACTCCCCTTTAGTCTCATACTTTTTCAGGGTTTCTCTAATTTTAACCGGAAACTTTTGCCTGAGCTTATTGACATATTTCACGTATGAGGCAATGCTGGCCGTCATGTTCGATA